>Ga0335069_10000068_pt1 | contig 175168 bp, 256 predicted proteins | sample Lox_Sample_11_FD_206714 | JGI IMG/M metagenome (GOLD analysis project Ga0335069, IMG submission 206714) | Soil microbial communities from Loxahatchee National Wildlife Refuge, Florida, United States - Lox_Sample_1.1 | ecosystem: Environmental > Terrestrial > Soil > Wetlands | place: USA... | reverse complement strand
TTGCCATCGTTGGCGCAAGCGCGATCACTCGTGCTTCGAAGGTCGAAGATGAAGCAACGCCCACAGGGGAAGCAACTACGGAAACAAAAACTGAGACAACAAGCTCAGATCTCTTTTCACAAGGGAATGAATTTGTAGCTTCGGCTCGACCAAGCCGGAAAGCTTCTTAAAGGTCGTAAAAACCGGCGCATTGTTCTGACAACCTTTGCGCCAGTTTCCCGCAGGATGCGCTAGAATGTTCTGCGGGCTTTTTTTAACTATGTGATGGGATAGACATTTGGAAGCGGCGGAAGCAGATCGATAAGGTTTGCTGTGGGAGAGTCCGGTACGTTGATCTGTGCACGGATCCCTGCGCGCTCGACTTCGACAATCACAACAGAATTCCTGACAAGGGCTAAAGAGAAATTTCCGTAGGCATCGACGTACGTAAAGACGGCGTCCGCTGACATTATGTTTTGTCCTGATTGCGCGGGGAAGGCTGCGGGTCTTGCGACGACCTTCACTGGCCGTGGAGGAAGACCGCTTTGGTTCACGATAGTGCCGCTCACAATACATTGGCTAGGAAGTGGCGCTTGGATAGGGGTTGTCGCAGGCTCGATCGTAAATTCGTCATAGAGAAAGTTATCAAAAAGTGAGCTTGTAAGAAAGAACGTAAAATCCCCTACAGTGTCCATGTCTGTGGGAGAGAAGTTGATGCTATAAATACCATTTCCGATATTTAACCAATCAGATGCAACAAGTACTTTCGTTGCGAGAACCTGAGATCCTGCTTTTTTATATTGAACAGTGACGTCGGTGTACTGGACAGTCGTGGCCGGCACATCCAGTAAGGATAGATAAACTGTTCTACTTGATGCTTGCCCCTGAATGTATGCCATATTCTCCTATTCTATCACGCCTTAGTTATTAACCATAACTTGCCAGTTTATACTGTAATTTGCAGTATCTGTCGCCACGTTCCAGGACACGGTAAACCCAGTCGTCGAAAAGGCTGTTATCACAAGCGGTTGAAATTGCGGATGGGTATCTGTCGTATTCTGCCAAGTACAAATCGGGGGGTAATTGGTGTTAGCTATTGCCGAACTAAAGGTCACGGACACTGAAGTCGCTCCGCTCCCTACAGATTGTCTGCCTGCCCTGAAATCAGGAGAGGGAAGCGAAGATCGCTTCACCCGATTGTTAGTATTGTCCCATTGAACTAAGTTATAGGACACCTAGCCTCCCCCATAAATCTACAGACAGATTTAGTACTCAATCAAAAATATGGGGTTCCACTCAATTGTCGTAGCGCTTAAAGCAGTTCCTAATTGCCAAACAAAGTTACCAGCAGAAAAGCCAGTTAATGACTGTGTCGTAGCTCCTGAGGTTGTGCTCAAGTACACGGGTGCGCCAACAGTTAAAGAAGAAAACCCACCAATCCATGCGCCCGGACGCTCGTAGATGTTTCCGGAAGCCGTAGTTGCAATCGAAGCATCTTTTACAACACCCAAAGATGCAGTGTTGTCTTGTGTCGTAGCACTTGCCAAGTCTACATGACCGTTTGATTTGATGTAGACGATCTGGGTGGCTGTAATGGAGCCAGCGTTATCGTTTGTGCGCGACTCAGCGAAGTTCACAGCTACGCCAGAGCCGCTAACGCTGATCGAGGTGTCGGCGCTGACAACTGAGAGTGCTGTTCCACCGCCGCCAGTCAAACCGTTTCCAGCAACTGAGGTATTAAGTTGAGTAGCCGTAATCCCGTTATCCGCAACCTTCAAGCCGGATGCAGAAGAAGACAGTGTCGTCCCGTCTTTTTGTACCTGAACTTGGTTTGATGAGATGATGATTGTGGCATTATCAACATCAACGTTGATTTGGTTGCTCATGATCGTGATACCGCTGCCGGCAGTCAATTGAGCAGGTGCCGAGAACTGCGAGAACGTAAGAGCGGTAGTACCAAGAGTGATCGGGTCAGGAGTTGTTAAAACCCAGCCCTGGCTGCCATTTGCCGTGCCGTGCTCGATAAAGCAGTGTAGCCCAGAAGTAACTTTCGGATTAGAAGCGGGTTGGCAAGTGTCGGCATCGGTCGCACGAGTCAGAATGTAGGGGTTTGAACCATCGCCTACTTGAGTGACAGTGTAAACGCCGTTATTTGCCCCAGTGGCTTCATTTTTAATCAATAGACGGTCATTGACACTAGCAGTGTAACCATCGATCGCAGCGAGGGCACCGTTAGAGTTTGCCGTCAGCGTGGCTCCAACTCCAGAAGATCCGTTGTTATAGGTGTTAGCTGCAAGGGCGGTAGTCGTGGCTGCTTGAACAGAAGCCTTTACTACAAGACCTGTTGCGACAGCATCGACGTAAGCTTTTGTAGCTGCGTCTGAACCCGTGGTCGGGGTATTGAGATTCGTGATCTTTCGAGAGTTAACAGATACGTCTGTGCCGGACCAGTCAAGTTTTGTGGTGCCACTTGTTTTTAAGAGTTGAGCTGTCCAGTCGACTGATACGTTACCAGAGCTGTCTACTAATTGACGATTTGTAAAATCAGTTGAAATAACGGAAGAAGCATCTTCGACGTTTTCAGCAAATATGTGAAGCCAGCGTTTTGTTGCTGAACCGAGATTGATAGAGCCATCTGTACCAGGAGAAATCGAGACGTTAACGGCTGTACTTGCAAGGTTACTCAAAGCTGTATTAGCACCAGAAGAACTCGCGTTATCAACGTAGTTTTTGGTAGCAGCGTCTTGAGCGCTTAAAGGATCGGTCACGTTTGACAGAAGTTTATTTCCAAACCCAAAAGCGGAAGAACTAACTTCTGTAATCGGAAGCGCATCTGCGCCGATTGTCACGCTCAAGAAATTGAATGTATTTGACTGGGATGGAATCCGCTTCTCGCGGTTATTTGAGCTCCACGTTATGATATCGTATGCAGCCATTTCCTCACTCCTCTGGGTTTAAAGTGTAAAAAACTCTAACTTCGGTTTTTATTCCAAACCGTTTTGTCCATTCTTGGATCTCCCATAAAAATTTCTGCTTGAGTCTTATAAGGCCTTCCCGCAAGTCCTCAGAACGCTCGAGGTTTTCTAGGAAGTCAGGACTGGTCTGGTACAAGCAGATCGTATCGTCCCCTTGTCCAGGCATGTAATCCAGTTCTACATTTTCCCTCTTTTGGGACGTTTTTACAAGCCGGGATTTTTTCCTCAGCTTCATCTTACCCACTTTATATCTCCTTTTAATCTTCGGAAATGTATTCGATTTCAATAAATAAGTCCGTCGCTAGACCTGTCTGGCCGTCGGGCGGCTCAGCGTATCCAAGCTTTAAAATAGTCGAAGTCTCCTGAAAACCTGATGTATCAAGGGTCATCTGACCAGCTGTTTCATCAAGAAACACTGGCTGTCCTGCGACAGCATTTAAACTCGTGATGGCCCCAGGTAATTTCCCATTTCTTTGGACTAGACCATATTGGCCATTTGGAATAGCGGCAACTGCGATGCCAGCGAATTTATCTGGCTGCATATTAAGCGCACTTGCTGGCTCTAGTGTGCTGGTATTAGTCCATGAACACACAGAAAACTGTGGCAGCGAAGATCCGCTATTGTTTAACGCTTTCTTGCTATTAGCTTGCAAGATCGCAGTAGCAACTCCTGTAGGAGAGACTGTGGCATACGTTGCCATTAGCTCCCTCCGTCAGCCGCGTAACTTGCAAGGTGTGCCGTAATCGCGACCACTGGATTTGCGCCCCCCGAGCTAGAAAAAGTGAGGTACTCATTAGGGGTTAAAAATGTCTTCGTATTGTAAATTGGATTGCTGCTATTCAGCGTTGCCAAAGTCGTTGACTGCAAAGTGCTGCCATTAGAATCCTCTACAACCTTTGTGACTGTGCATGTGCTACCTCCGGAGAAGGAGATTTGCTCCACTTCTATAGGTAAATCGTGAAAGGCGTAGAGACCACCACCAGCTTGTACAGGAAAAGTATAAGCACCTGGACTCATAACCGGAGTCCCAGTTTGAGCCGTTCCGTTAAACTGGGTCGAGGACTGCATCACGATGGTCGTGGGGAAGCGTCCAAAATAATAAATAGTCGCAGCCATTGAGAACTCCTTTACCGAAATGTTATCATACTAGAAACCCTTCAAAAAGGATTTAGATGGAACCCTTTGCTCCATTTTTACAAGAGCTTTTTAATAATTTGTCAGAAATCATCATCTTTCTGGCTATAGCTATTATAACGGCTAGTCTCGGACATATCAAAAGATGGTGGCAAGACAGGGCTATAAAACGCTTTGAACGCGGGATCAATCAAAACGTCCGGCTTCGCGAGCTTCTCTCCGAACTGCGTGTGCCGTACCAGGCTGATCGGGTCTGTCTTTACCAGTTCTACAACGGGGACTACTACCTTGCAGGCGGTAGCATAATGAAAACCTTTCTGACCCACTTCGTGACAAAAGTGGGGGTTTCTAACCCCGCGGCCGGCGAGATGATTCCTTCGACTCAGATGGTCATGAGTCTTAAGGCCCTACAAGATAAGCCTTCCGTCATTCTCTTAGCTGACACCTTTGCCGACGACAATTTTCTTGAAAGCCTGTTTGTTGAGACAGGCAACCAAAAAGTTTTAGCAACAGCCGTTCGCGATATCCGCAGAAATTGGATAGGAATTCTGTGCGTAGCCTGGCTGACCGATCCGGGTAAGCGGAGCGACGATATTTTGCTGTCCTACGCCAAACAAATCGGTGATTTCTTATCCCACCACAATTAATGCCGCGGTAAAAACAAACCCGTGGGTTTAACAGGATTCACGTTAATGGAATCCATTTTGCTAAAAAAGGCGTTCATTTTTTGTTGAACGTCGTAGGTGCATGCATGGCTTGTTTGGCAGAGCTGCTCGATGTCTGATTTTAAGTCCGCAAACGTCTGAGAGGATTCGCAGATCATCCCATATCTCATAGCGTCCCAATCGAGCTTCGGCACACTTTGCGTATCGCTAACGAGCGTGTGGACACAAGTAGCGCCTAAAGCGCCCTTGTCTCCACAAAACGTCTCATCTTTGATAGTAACGTTTGTGCACCCATTTAGAACTAGAGCCAGGAACAGAAGCAGAAACGTTGAAACGAACAAGTGTGGCAAGTGCACTATCGAACGCATCAGAAGCTTTTTGAACTGCATTGGGATCTCCGTTTGATTTATTGAAAGCAGCCTGCAAAGCCGCCACCGCATTATCATATTCCTGTCTTTGTACATCTGTCTGAAATCTTACAACTTCAAAGTTAATCCAGGCAACAAGACGGGCATAAATAAATTTTCCCGCTTGGAAAAACAGCCATTCTGCGATGGGTCCTATAACGGGCAAGCCTAAAAACGAAACGGCTCCGACTATTGCCTGCCATGCTTCCTCTAAGGCGAAGTTGAAGACAACGTTTTTTACGATGTCTTCAACTGTCCCTAGGAATATGGAGCCGTCTACTGGGAGCTTTGACCGCCGCTTCCGATGCCAGGCAGGTTTTCGATGGCGTTTATGATCGAGACATAAATTGCGCCGAGCCCGGGAATTGCCTTAACGAGATCAAGAATCTCGTGAAGATAAGTAGCACCTACACCAGCCGCGAGGAAAGCCATTAGACTTGCGAAGTTTACGGGCGTACCGGTCGTGAGCGAAGTCAAGTAGCCACCAATCAGACCGAGTGCTGGAGCTAGCCAAACCTGCAGGCTGCCAAGCTTAGACCAAATCCACTGATTAAGTACGGTCACTTTCATCGAGCCGACAACAAGCATAATTATGCCAGCTACTTTTGCAAACCAGGTCATGCCGCCCGATTGCTGTATGAACTGGATAACTTGAACAAGAAAATCGGCGGGTGCAACAGGCGTATCCGTTGCCTGTGCAAAACAAAGCACGCTAAATAGAACCACGAACAGACCTGTTAGGTATTTCATAAACACCCTCCCTTTTCCAAATACTGTACTACAAATAAAGGGGCTTAGAAAGTCTAGGCCTTAATCCAGCCTATCTGATGGCTTTTAAAGGCGGGAGCGGTTTTTAGATAGTGCCCCATGAAAGCCTCGACAAGCCAGTGCTTTCCCTTATAGTCACCATGGCGATCGTCGACAGCTACCATACAGCCAGGCCTCAAATCTCTCCAAACGGCTGCAAGCTCTGCCATGTGATGAAATGCTGACTCTATGTTTCTTTCTTGAGACCAGTCATAAGAATCTAAGTATACGAGCGCTGCGTTGTTTAACACCCATGGGGTAAGTCCATTTAAAAATTTGACAGAATCGCTAAGAACAACGTCGACGTTTTTAACTTGGAAACGCGCTGTTGTAACGCTCTCTTCATTGATATCAACGGAGTAAGCTCTAATATTTTTTCCATGAGCTTTGCCCTCTTCGATGAGCCAATCCCATATCAAAGTGGACTGCCCCTGCCCGTCCCAATTTCCCATATCCCAAGCACTTCCCGTCTCTACAATAAAAACTGGGTCTCCTCCACCCGCTTTATTCCACACATGATTGATCATTGCCTCAAAAGTGTTTTTTCTTCGGGCAAGTTTAGGGGCCCAGGTGGTTGCGTTAAATGCTTCTGAAATAGTCATCCATCTTCTCCTTACACCACGGACCTATAATCTCTGGCTCTGGTAAGCATCGCAAAACAAGGCTTTCTTCAACGTTATCTAGTAGAAGATCTGTTTCAGTGTTGGGGCAAAAGTTAAAGTGATTGTAAATGCCGTCCACACTCAGGTTCTGCATCCTCCATGACCACTGCCCATTTCTCCAATGGGTTATAAAATCAGGATGCTTTACGGAAGCAAAAAACCCGATCCAGGCTTTTCCGCTTGCAGCCATATGAAGTGGCGAAGAATCATTGCAAATAAGAACGCCTGTATTTTGAAGGAGCCAAATTGTGTCATTCAGAGTTGTCTTCTCGCGGAGATCTATGCAGCCAGACACATCGACATTAACAGTGCCCTGAGTGGGTCCGTCTTCTTTACCAATAAGAACGGGAATAAAGCCTTCCTTGATGATGCTTGCAAGTCCACGATTGTACCACGCAGCTGGAAATGTCTTAGAAACCCAGTGTCGTCCTGGGTGAACTACAACGTGTTTAGCCGCCTCTTTTACTATATCCAAAACCACTTCATTGGTCGGCGTTTTAGGCTTTAAAACAATTTCTCTGTCTTTGATCGGAAGCTGCATTCTAAAGGCAGACACAGCTGGAAAATCCACGCAGTTCATCACCATATGACTTATAAACTGGGCTGCAAGATTTTGCGGACTTTGGTTCGGGATAGGTTCGCACACCCAGTAATCATCATGAATCGGACGTTCTTTTTTTAAGTCGTAAAGGTCGTGATAGGGCAAATGCTGAAATAGTTCTGGCAGGGTTGTAGCGATTGTGATCTTACAATCTTTAAAATTGTGGATCGCATGCCTTATAGTTGGTTCGGAACAAACTTGATCCCCGATGCCGCCCCAACAATTTATTAAGACATTTTTATTTACCCCTCGCATGACAGCATCTACGGTGCGTAGAGCGGGGAAAAAACTAGGATCTAAAACGACGGGCTGTTGCCTTGTATAAGGCACGAATTTATTTTGAGTCTCCATGCGGCTATACTATAAACTTTAGTTTGAATATTCAACAACTATGTAATCGTAAGGCCCAGGACCCAGCGTTTCGAGTCCAAATTGTCCATTATACTGCTGTATGTTAACGGCGTAAGTATTCCCTGGCGTAACAGTTATTAATTTGGAAACGATGGTTTCACCGACGTTTGGCAAAAAGACCCCAAGAACGGCCACAGGAGATGACCTATTGTTAGTCGTTCCGTCACCTAACTGGCCACTCGTGTTGCTGCCCCATGTGTACAGCTGCCCATTAGCCGTATAGGCTCCTGAATTTTGAAATGCTCCGACAAACATAGTGGTAAGTCTCGTAAAGCTCAAACCCCCCACTACGGCGACTGGCGATGAGCGCGCGTTGTTGTCGCCTACACCCAGATTACCCGCGGTATTGTCGCCCCAACCATAGGCGGCTCCTGTTGTCGTAAGACCTATACGACCACCAGAGGTGCCAGTATAAAGCTGCTTAAAAGTTAAACCACCGACAACAGCGACGGGAGATGAACGCGCATTGTTGTCACCCACACCAAGTTCACCGCTTAGATTATTTCCAATACTGTATATCGTGCCGTCTGTCGTTTGCAGGTAGAAATTGCCACCAGTGCTTGCATTAAATCCACCGGCGTAGATGTCCGTAAAGCTAAGGCCACCGAGCACGGCTACAGGTGATGAGCGAGGAGTTGTATCCCCCACACCAAGTCTTCCATCAGCGTTATAGCCCCAACCATAAGCAGCGCCCGAACTTGTAAGACCCATAACAGAAGCTGCGCTAATACTTCCGGTACACACGATTTTTGTAAAAACCAGACCGCCTAAAACTGCCGTCGGGGATGAGCGGTTAGTCGTAGTGCCATCACCGATGTTGCCATTCGTGTTTACGCCCCAAGCATAAGCCGCGCCTGTATTTGTAATACCTATAATGCCAGTCGAAGATACGAAAGTTATATCAGTAAAAGTAAGCCCACCAGATACGGCGATAGGAGAAGATTTTGCAACGACCGTATTATCGCCAAGCTCACCGTTGGTATTATCACCCCACGCATAGAGGGTGCCAGCAGGTGTTAATCCCCAAGCACAGAGGGCACTCGAGCCACAGATAACTTTTTGAAATTTCAGACCGCCAACAACGGCTACAGGAGACGAACGATTAGTCGTTGTTCCGTCACCGAGCTGTCCACTAGAATTATTGCCCCAAGAGTAAAGATCGCCAGAGGTTGTAATCCCGTAGGTCGTGCTTAGAGTGTAGTGAAGAGACGCGAAACTTAGACCCCCTACAACAGCAACTGGAGATGATTTGCTAACAGAAGTTCCGTCACCGAGCTGCCCGACTGTATTTGACCCATAGCTGTGAAGGGCTCCAAAGCTATCGATAAAAAATCCGGCTAGTCCGGATATCGGCGCAGGCGGATACTTAACACCATAGACGGTGACATATTTAACACCTGTAGGTGCTGTAAAAGTTCCGTTATAGTAAAAGGTTTGTCTAATTTTCTTCATATTTCGTGCTCTACAATAATGTAATCAAATGGACCTGCTCCCAGAGCTTCTGCTCCGAGTTGGGCGTTTAGCTGCTTAATCCCTACCGTATAAGACGTCCCGGGAACAACAGAAATTCTTTTTACCGTTTGAGTTATAGCAGCTGCTGCCGTAACTCCGCCTACGACTGCTACAGGTGATGAGCGAGGAGTTGTGTCATTGACCCCCAGACTTCCCGAAGAATTTTGGCCCCAGGCGTAAACAACTCCACCAGGGGTCATGGCATACATATTGTTTGCCGAGCTCGTAGCTAAACGCGAAAACGTCAGACCGCCGACAACAGCGACTGGAGAGGACCTGGAAGTGGTGTCATTCACGCCAAGCTGTCCGTTTGCATTATATCCCCAGGCATATAGTGACCCACTAGTGGTCAGACCGTAGGTTGTGGTCTCACTCACGCCACCCATGACGTCTATAAAGGAAAGTCCGCCTATAACCGCGACCGGCGATGAACGTGCCGTTGTTGTTCCATCTCCAAGCTGCCCAGCACTGTTGGATCCTGTGGCATACAGCGCACCAGAGCTAGTCAGAAAGTAAGCCGATGCCCCGCCATTGGCAATAACGCTGAAAATATTTACAAAAGAAAGTCCTCCAAGTACTGCAACTGGAGACGAGCGGGGAGTTGTATCTCCGACCCCAAGAATGCCTGCGCCATTACTTCCCCAAGCATAAGCTGTTCCGGAAGACGTCAGTGCAAAGACAGTTCCGCCGTTGGCCGCAGTATCGTTAAGAAGAAAAATTTTGCTAAACGTCAATCCACCAAGCACTGCCGTTGGAGATGTACGCGTTGTCGTTGTTCCATCACCCATCTGGCCCTTGGCATTTGTACCCCAAGCATAGGCTGCCCCGCTCGTAGTTAGACCGACCGTGAAACAAGTGGTGCCGCCTGTAACTCCGGTGACTATATCAGCAAACGCTAATCCACCGAGAACGGCCACAGGAGACGAGCGCTGCGTGCTTGTCCCGTCACCTAACTGCCCACTACCATTGATTCCCCAGGCATACACAGCACCCGACGGCGTAAGGCCGAAACTGCTGGCAGCATTATTAGCCGTAATCTTTTGAAATAAAAGACCACCAGCTACCGTTACTGGCGACGATCTGCTGGTTGTGCTTCCGTCGCCAAGTTCTCCGTTGCCATTAGCCCCCCAACCGTACGCTACTCCTTTAGGAGTAATACCGAAGTTGAATGAAGTGGCTGTGTAAAGCGAGGCAAACGTTAAACCACCGACTACGGCTACAGGGCTAGAAAAAGCTGAAGTGGCTGAGTTATTGCCAAGAACTCCGTTCGCGTTTGAACCCCAGCAGTAAGCGCTTCCGTAGCTATTAAGGAGGGTTGTTGTTGTACCGCCCAGAACTTGTTGTGAATTTTTAAAACTGTAAACGATAATGTACTTCACACCGCCAGGTGCGGTCCATGTTGAATTTCCGTAAAAGTATTCCCTTACCACTTTACCCATTAAAGAACGTACTCCAGCGTTATAGATTCCAGAGGTCCCTGCCCCAGTGTGTACGGCCCAAACTGTGCATTAAATTGCTGAGGATTTATATTATAGGTCGTTCCAGGGATCACAGTCACACGCAAGTCTGCATTTGTAATATTCATATAGGTTAAGAAACCGCCGACTACGGCTACTGGAGACGAACGAGGAGTCGTGTCCCCCACTCCTAAATTACCTATGGAATTGACACCCCAAGCATACAGATTGCCGTTCGGTGTTGCTGCTAGTGAATATGTCGAGTAAGTGGGATATACATAAGCAAATTTTAAGCCACCTAAAACTGCTGTTGGAGATGATCTGTTAGTCGTGTCACCAACTCCTAGCTGACCTGTAGAATTATCGCCCGTCGTGTAGAGAGTACCGTCGGCAGTACGAAGAAAGAAGAAAGGGTTAGAAGCCCCGAGATTGGATGTTACATCCACAAACGTTAGACCACCTGATAAAGCTACAGGGGATGAATGGGCCGTGGTATTTCCCAACCCACACTCACCAAAGGAATTAAACCCCCAGCCATAGGCTTGACCCGTTTTTGTCAGACCAATTACTGAGGTGTTAACTCCGTTATTAGAAGCAATTGCAATTTTGCTAAATTTCAAACCGCCGACTACGGCTACTGGAGATGAACGTGCTGTAGTAGTCCCGTCCCCCAGTTGGCCAAAACTATTATATCCCCACATATAAAGTGATCCATCAGAAGTAAGTCCAGCGCTATGCGCTTCCATGCAATAGATAGACGTGAAAGTCAGTCCACCAAGAACCGCTGTAGGAGATGAGCGGCCTGTGGTCGTTCCATCTCCCAATTGTCCAAAAGCATTTGGACCCCAGCCATAGGCTGCCCCACTCGACGTTTTTCCTAAAACGGAAACTTGTGCATCGCTGAATTGTACGTCAACAAATGTCAGTCCACCAGCAACTGCTGTCGGTGATGATGCTGTGGTAGTCGCGTTGTTTCCGAGCTGACCTACGTTATTGACTCCCCAGCCATACAGAACTCCTGTAGTTGTGAAGGCAAATCCTGATTGTCGACTTGGAGTCGCTACGAGTCTTGAAAAAAGCAGGCCACCAACCATAGCTACCGGAGACGAACGCGCTGTGGTCGTTCCGTCTCCTGTGGTCCCTCCCTGTCCCCAGCCGTAGGCCACACCAGTCGTCGTTAAACCGCAGCCTAAAAAACTGCCGGTCATTAACTGCACGAAGCTTAAGCCTCCAAGTACAGCGACCGGTGAGGAACGTGCCGTGGTCGTTCCATCTCCTAATTGTCCGTTATTATTGTTACCCCACGTAAAGCCTCTGTTAAAGGAATCAATAGCAGTTGCCGTAGCGCCGAGTGCGGCACCATTACGTATCCCATGGGCGATGACATACTTAACGCCTGCTGGAGCAGTCCATGTCGTATTGTACGTAAATGTTTCTCTAACCAGCCTAGCCATTCTGTCCTCTAAGCTACGATAAAATAGTTTGCCCCATCACAGAAAAACGTCGTCGATGAGTAGGGCGCTTTGATAACATAATCAGCAGCCACCCCTTGTATGGATTCACTGCCATTACGATGGATCGTGATGTTATTTGTATCTGCCGACCCCGCAGTATCCACTACCGTAAAAATAAAATTAGCAGACAAGGCAGGTAGATTAAACTGCATGGCACCGTTTGCAGTATTGACTTCAAAAACAGTGCCTTGATTGCTTGAACTAGACATGGCATATGGCGACTGAGAAGACGGATCGATCGAGGTTGCGCTGCTAAAAGCGTTTCCAGAACCGCCGCCACCGCCGCTAGATGGGTTGCCGATATCCCACGTGCCAGCCACTGTTCCTATACTGTATACTTGAAACACGACGTCAATGCCGGCTGCGATAGTTTTTAAAGTGCCGCCCGAGCCATCATTGACTGTCACTGTACCGGTCGATCTATTCTGTATGACATACTTCATACCAACGACTAGCGTTGTGGCATCAGGAAGCTGCACAGTCTGAGTTGTGGTTCCAGTAAACCGTTGATAAGTGGTTGAATTGTTAAGGAGAGTTGTGGTCCCCGCGGCCGTAGCTGTCGAGGTTGTGCGCTCAACAAGCGCACCTAACTTAAATGAACCCATCTTTGTGCTCCTTCGCTAAAATAGCCGTTTATGGACCAGGGCTTAGTCCTTAAACCAAGGTTATTTCGATTCTATCCCACTAATCAGCCACAATCCAGTCGAGAGTGTAGTTGCTAGAATCAAGCGGGGCGTTCCACTTCACCGTAAAGCCGTTGACAGTTTTATTCGTAATCGTAATAGGCTGGTACTGCGGATTTGGATCCACAGTATTTTCCATGATCACGATCGGCTTATAAAGCGGTGTCCCGCGAGCAGTGCCGAAAGTAATGGTCTGGGTCTGTGTACCTATCGTCAAAGCCTGGCTTCCAGCATCGTTACTGTCGATCAGGGCCAGATAGTTAAGGGAGTAATTACCAGAGTCTAGCGGGGCGTTCCAAGTCGCGGTAAAGCCCGTGGTCAGCTTATTTGTAATCGTAATAGGCTGAAACTGTGGGTTTGGATCAGTATCATTTTCAAATGAAGGTACAACACGATAGTTTGTAGTTCCAAAGGCTGTGCTAAACGTAACTGCTTGCGTAGTAGTACCATTGGTCAAAGCCACGTTGCCAGTTGTAAAGGTGTCGCCGCCACCGCCGCCCGTAATGGCAGCGTCTAATACTCCGATCGCCTCGTTATGGCTCATACTTTGGGTAATATGGACAGTCGACGTATAGCCGTGATTGCTCGGGTCCGGGTCTACCGGCATCCCCAAGTAGCTACGCTCATCATCATTTAAAGTATGTCCGATGATAACCGTCTCACCGGCAGCATCGAGTCTAAATGGTGCAAATCGCGTATAAAGAACGCTAGAAATATTCCAAAATATAGGAACAAGGTTGCGATGATATCGATCCAGAAGCCCGCTTCCAAAAGCGATCATCTGCAGACTTACGTTCTGCGTAACGTCATCGTCAGGCACTGCTATACAGGCAGCATAGCCCACAGGGACAACAGTCCCAGCCCCGTTTGTGGGGATAGTCAAAGTTCCACTTCGATTAAGGCCGTTGATTGTTATAGGCGCGTTGATCACAATCTTATTTGTCGCTGATCCTGTCCACGTAACACTGCCGGTGCCAGCGTAGAGATGATTGAACTCATAAAGTCTTCGAATTGACGGGTCTTCTTCGATAGCTGTGCCCGCAACGGAGATCTGGCCATCGCTTTTTCTATAATGAGCGAGATATACGTCTGTAAAGGGGAGCTGTCGATCCCGCAATGTTGTAATAAGTCCGCTCGTAGACTTAACGAGATTAGAGCTTGGTGTGCTGTCAGCATAAGCGTGGATTAAGGCTCCAAGAGAAGTGAATGCCGTCCTGACATCCATACATCCAGAAGCTTCGATCTGGATGGGGGCGCTTGCAGTGAAAGTATCCAGCTGCAGGTTTGCTGCTACAGCCTCATCTGCGTCGAGCATGATGATATGCGCCGTGCTCAATCCGTCGATGGCAACATCGTAGGCTTGGGTCGATTCTCCAAGAGTGTACAACGTCGTATAGAGAGCCTTGTGTCCGAATGTGTTTATGTAATTTCGGTTGTAGACGGCTACGACATAATTTCCGCCGCCCGTGGTATGTAACCAGAAAACGTAAGTCTCTTTGTTAGCTGCGCGTTTAACAACGGCATTTTTAGCACCTGTCGAGGCCAAAGCTGCTTGCGTTATCAGGTTAAATGTATCTGACTGAAGCGACATCATGGGAACTAAAACTGTCGGAGGAGTGGCGTTGGTAGCTGTTCCAGCGTCGTACTCCACCAAGTACACAGCGCCATTTGTCGTATCTTCAAAAGCTAAAAATAAAATCGAATCGTCATCATCCTTTTCCAGAGACGGATTTGCTATCTGATCTCCAGTATTAAGTAGGGTGACAGCATTTGTTTCGACGGTATTTAAGGCAGAGAGCCTTAAATACTTAAACATATTTTGCGTAGGACCGACGTACTGCTGGAAAACGATGTGGATGTAATAGGTGCTACCAGATGCGATTGTCACAAGCCTAGCATTGCTGACAGGATTCACATTCGTATAAATAACGCTGTCAGTAAAGATAACAGAACCTGTGTTATCTATGCGCAGATAATGAACATCGGTGCTGTCTGTGTAAACGATGTCAATTGACCCGCTAGGATTTAAAACAGCATCAAAGGCGTCCACCGTCGCGGATAAAACTGTAGCTCCAGACATTGAGCCTAGAACGTTATTTGATTGTCTGAAGTTAAGGGTAGTGCCCTCAAGGTAAAGGAAATAAAGATCATCAGTCGTCGGGTTATTGAGTATCTTAGCCGCGCTTGAAACTGAGGAACTGATGGATGTCGCGTGGGAAAGATCAGTGCCTCCGCTCGGATCGCATATCTGACCAACTACATAGTTGATGGTGGCTATCCGCGAAGGGTCGCCCTGAGGCTTTCGTAAAACTACTTCATCAATGCGCTCATATCCATCGGGATCGGCGGCTATAATGGGCAAAGAAGTCGAAACTTTTTTTACGACGGATGTTCCATCAACCGCTATCGCAGCCCCGGGTGCTACGACGATATTGCTTCCGTTAACAGCACTACTAAACCCGCTACCAATCCCAATAAAGTTCTCATTGATAGCATCTTGAGCCCGTGCGGCAATCTGCGCGCTGATGTCTAAGTACGGAAGTTGTCGCCATTCTGTGCCGTCCCAGGCGGCCACTAAAACGGTGCCGGCAGAAATATCTTCCGGTCGTTTGACGAATGTAGGGGTAATAATCTCAGTGAGCATTTCAATAGGAGACGAAGAGGTCACAGCAACATAGTAGGGCGGTGTCAAATATACAGGTAAGGTTGCGGTAAGCGGGATATCGACATTAACGATCAGCCCGTTTTGAATCCATGATAACGGCTGTACAGTGACAGTTGTGCCCGAAGTCGTCGTTAGACCGCCTTGCAATACGCCGCTCATTCCAACTAAATATTGGCTCACGGAGTTAAACGTATCGTGATTATAAGGCGCAGAAGATTTAACAAACTTCGTAGTCGTCACTTATTACCTCTCTGCTACGATATAAAGATAACCGCTCGTCTGACTTGTTCCGCCAAAATCTTGGTAGAATACGCCGTTCGTAGCATTCTTCACCGAGATCGTCAGATCATCAGCTTTTGCAATCACCGATCGCAAGAGCGTTTGCGATCCAGAGCTCAGAGCAGAAACGGACAAGGGTTCTAGGGGCTGAGAAAAATCATTGGCCTGGCTTCCGTAAAAGTGGATCTTACTCGGAAAATAACCAAGGTTATGAGAGACCACAGACGAGAAGTTTCCGCTAAGTAATGAGATGCTTGTAAAACCACTGTAAACACCAAGGCTTTGATAGATAATAAGTGAAGTGACGTTCGTTCCATCAAAACCGCAGCGTCCGAGATAAATCTTATCGGCAACTCGAGTAAAGGACTTCGCATGAGCTGTGCTTGTGAAGCCCAGTGTCGCATCGACTTGGTTAGTAAACGTGTAGTCAAGACTAGCGCTTGCAGCCTTAAACTGACCATAGATGGCGACATCGTTAACAGTCAAATTGACGGCATCTTCATTATTGGTTGCAAGCACAACATAGCGATCGATGTTCGGATCCAATGCCGGACCCGTGATGTTAAGTACATCACCAACTTTAACACCAGAGGCGATAAAGTTAGTGGTTGTATCAGTAAATTTTGCAAGAAGCCCATTGCCGGCATAGGTGCTGATGCTCCCTTGTCCAGCGACCGTGAGGTAAATAACCCCTCCCGCTGTCCGCGTGAGTGTCAGGTAATAAGTACCAACGCCGCCAGAAATTGTAGTTGTCTTTATCGTTCTAACGGCTTGGCGATAGCCATTGATATTGGCTATCATCGGCGTCACACTACCATTTAAGCTAACGACTGCTCCGGTATAGGTAAGATAATTATTAGCTGCCGATAAAACGCAGTTATCTTTATTCTGATCTGGTCCCCATGCAAGAGAATCTATGAGTCCTGGCAAAGCCTGGCGTGCATCGAAAACTTCTCGATCGCCGGCTTCGAGGCGGTCATTGAGTTCAAACGCAGGACCGCTCTGTAAAAACCCGCCATAGATCGAAGAAACCCTTGCGGCTGCTGCTTCCGGAGAAGCGATTAAAGAACCGTCTGCATTCAGCGATACTGATAATCTCGTATTTAGATCTGGTTGAGTGCCGCGGGCAGCTTCAATTTCTGCCTCGACATTGCCAATGGCAGTGTCAATCGTGGTCAGATTGAAGTTCATGGGCTGATCCCATGTATTAAAAAACTCCCCGTTTGCCGGTAATATTAAACCTAGATTTGGGGTTTTAGTTGCCATGGCTTACTCCGTAAACAATGTGTAGCGAACGTTAATAGAGATATCGTTGGCAGCTTGAAACGGAACGCTGCTGAAAGTCCTGATCGACATGACCACTTCATCTGAATCCGGCGCATTGGGTGCAGCAACAGGGCTTCTCGTAATTCCACCGGCCGCAGTAGGATCGATGATTACGAGTCCAATTTCATTGATAAGTGGATTCGATGGATTTGAAAACGCGGTCAGCGGCACGTCGACAGCATTGAAGGTAGCATTAAACTGACACTGGTTTGTGGTCCCCGCGAAAGTGATGTTGATGCCTGTGTTTGACGAAGTCGCGAGATTTGATATCTGAACTGTGTTAGGATTTATGATCTGAACCACAACACTTCCGGCAGGGATGCCAGTGCCTGTCACGACCATACCATTTGTGATACCGGCCGTTGAAGACAGGTTAGTCAAAGTGTTCTGATTAAAGGTCGTGTCGCCAGTGTAGGTAAAGCCCGTGGGCGAAAAGATCGTGGGAACTGTGCTATCCACATCCTTACGGTAAACTTCGTGAAAGAGCCCTGACATATTTTTAACAGGAACTTTAGGAACTGTCTGGTCTGAAGGGATTGTTCCTTGGTCGCCGACACACATACGCGTAACAACGCGAGGAGTGGTCCCGGGAGAAATCGTGCAAAGAGTTCTAATGACTTCCGCAAGACCTTGATAAAGAAGGATATTCTTTAAGACCTGATGGTCAAAAAGCACTCCTTTTTTATAAGCAAAAATCTCTACCTTACCTTCGATCAAGTTGGCAGAGCTTCTAAAGCCGCCAGAATTTTTAGCCATAGTCTGCATTTTATCCTTCAATCGTAAAGCTGTCGATTAAAAGCACGCCTTGATACACGTCTATCGCGCCAAAATCCCCAAACTGAATCATCGAATCATCAATTGTCAGATATGTATAGGGGTTGGATTCGGCCTCATCCCATGTATCCTGGTTGCCCATTGTGTTGTTATTCCAGTCCACATTGGACGTCGCGTCGAAACTGATATTAAGACCTAGAGCTGGCTCCCCGTTAGGCCACGATGGCGTCGTAAGTGGAGTTAGCCCCTCTTCTGATAGGAACAGCTGGTCTTTGAAGATACCGATCAAAACCTGCAGCAAATACGTGCGGCTTCTGGGCTGAATGGTTTTTAAGAACGTCTGAACGTTAGCAAGATTAATTGTCGAGCTTATAAACGCGTTTACGTTAATCTGAGGGAGATAGGTCGTTTGCTCGAGCAGCGTCAGCGCTTTAGACTCATCCGTGTTGGGATCCGTACCGCGCGATGCAAACTGTGTTAAAAACGGCTGCACAGCTGGCCGTCCGACCTCTTTCTCTAAGAAGCCAGGATAATTGATTTTATCGTAGACATTGATGCCAGACACAAGAGGCTGAAATTTAACCACGGCTTGACCTGCCACAACGATGGCATCAAGATTCGGGGGAATTTGGAACGATTCCGAAGTGCCGTCCGTATAGGACAATGCGATAGTCGTCATAGTAACGGAGGTAACGGTTCCGTCTTTGCTCGCTGTAGGTAAGCCGAACAGCAGATAGAGAGATCGCTTAATATTCTCGGGTCGCGGCCCTGTCCAGTACGCAAACCACAATCCTTCGACAGCTTTTAGATATGCCGGAGTGTTCTTGTCGTAGAACCCCATGAGATAGCCAAAGTTATTGTACGGCGTCTCCAAATTGCAGAGCGTATCTTTAGCCCACATCATCGTTGGTGGGATGGCTGCGAACATAATAACTGCTGTACCGAACGCGATCTGATAATCGACATTCTCAGTTAGCAGGACAGTCACGAGTTCGTCATGTATTGTGTCCTGCAAAGTGGGAATATGGACTATATCTGATTCGCCAAGCTGATAGGCGTAAGGAAATTGGGGGATCTTAAACGGTATCTGGCTCATCGGATCAAGACCCAGAACTATTGCAGTTGCATCTTTTGTTGCATCTGAAACGGCTAAGAATTCGATGGAGCTTGTCGGTCCGCTCGTCAGGCTTGTAATTTTTAAAAGCTGATTGTTATCGACGGCTGAAGCTATTTTACCGCCGAAGTCAGCGTTAATTATATTTACAATTTCAAATAAAAAAGTCGTCGCCGGAACAGCACCGCGTAGGTCATACTCAATCGGAGTGCCGCCATCAATAGAAAATTTGATTAGATACCGATCTTGCAAATCAACACTTGGCGCAAGACCTTGAGGGCTTGTATAGCTCGCCGTTAAGTTGAGCTGTGTGGTCGCATCGAATGTGTGCTGAAGCCAGCGCTTAATGTTGTAGAGAGGTAAGTTTGTGATGGTGTTTGCAAGATCAATCTCAAACTGCTGCATCCAAACATAGCCATAAGTTTGCTCATAGGCTTTCCACGTTTCGCCGAAGATAATGCGATCTGATTCCGGAAGCAAATCCCAGACATCGTTGAGATAATCAAAAATATACTGGGAATCTGCCACTTACTTATGTCCTTTTTGCACAGCCCGAGCTAAAAGACCAAGCCCTGCAAGTTCCCCGCCTGCAGCTACAGCTCCGCCTTTATCTTTTTCTTTAATGGCTTTATAGCCATGATAAACCGTCGGAATAGCAAGTGCCCCAAGACCCGCAAGATCCAGATGCTTAGGTGAGTGGTACCATTTGCTGCTGGTTGCCGTCTTGTGAAAACCCATCAGAAATCGTGACGCCAAAGTGATGTCCTCCACGCGCCGATTGCGCTTTACGTTTATACTGTTTTCCAAATTCTTTGTTCTCGTTCAATACTCCACGAGTTCTGCCATTACCGCCGCGGAATTGACCAGTTTCAGCGTCCCCTCTTAGAGAGGAACCTGGAACCATATCCTGCATATCGCGATTAAGATTATACTCAACCGCAGCTTCCATCGGCAGATTGCCGTTAGACATTTTTAAGAACCCGTTTACAAAACTCATGTTTTAACTGCCGCCTTTGCGACGTTACCAAAGCCACGCAAAAATCCGCTGGGCTTTATCCTTTCAACGCCGTGGATTTTAGCCATAATGCGCTCGTTATATCTTTGCAAAGCCCTGTCCGTGCTTCCTGCAATTTGCTTCATCGTTTTTGGCGGACCTTCGGCACTAGCTTTTTGGAAATTCCCCTCAATCTGCATCCCTTGTGTCCACGGAGAATTGAATGTATCCCCTTTAGGAGGAATGTCCGGATGAGTTTGATCTTCAGCAGCCTTAGCGTGTTGATCTTCAGTTTTCTTTTTCTTCTTTTTCTTTTTTACGTGCTCAGGCAGAGCCTTTATATTTGGGGTGTGATGAGCCCACTCTTCGGCTGTCCCTTCCGGAAGATCGCCGCGTTTTTCTGCGGCAAACATAAAGCGCTGTTGAGCCTTACTTTTAAATGGCATGGTTAAAATTCCTTTCTAAACATAAAGCCTGCATATCGCTCACCGCCGCGTTGCGAGGCGTTTAAACCCAATCCACCACCTAAGCCAAGCTGAGCATTCAGACCCTGGCGGCCAGCGGTTGCGGTAAACCTTCCCATATTGAATTCTAAACGATTAGCATCCTTTATTGAAAGGCTTGGACGAGGTATTTTTGACACAGGTTGAACTGTTTTCATGATCTGGGGCGCTGCTGCTGTCGAAGTTGCCGTAGCTCCACCCAGTATGTTGATATTTCTAAGCTTCTTTAGCATTGGATTTGACTTTAGCGTGTCTTGTCCGGCTTGAATGAGCTGCTGACCCGTCTGCGTTTGCTTTGCGGCGCGCCCAACAGTATTGACTATATTGGCCACGTCAGCTGTCTTCATAAAGCCTTGCAAGAACAGAGCTAACATCATGTAACCTCGACGACTGAAATGTTGCCAGGCCAGAAATGAGAAATCCGCGCTGTTGTGAAGTTATCAGTTTGCGATGGAAGGGTGGGGGTAGGCACTTGAAGAACATCTGTACTTTGAATAATCGATGTCGAGCCGTCTGTGTTATAGACGGTCCCAAGCATTGTAAAAGGGGTTTGAACTGAGGCAACACCCTCTCCCATAAGAAGTGCTTCAATGGCGGATTCTTTTAATCCATTTGGAGAAACGACGGCGTTGACCAGTTGTTCAACCAGCGTTGCCAAGTCTGCATCAGCTGGTGTGTTTATGTTTGTAGGATCTCGTCTAATCCCAATCGTCATATCGACAAAACAAGGGACCATACTTTTCACCAAGATATCTGCTCCAGTGACTCGCTCTGTATCGTTGCGGGTGAGATTGTGGATCGCAACAAGTTCTGGGTTATAGTAGTAGGTCACCGTGTAACTCAGCCCCAAAGCGTTTTCATTAAACACAATGACTGAGTCCTCAAAGACAGAAAACCGCTCAGTCGGGGAATTGACATAAAAAATGTAATCGCCGCTAGCACCTTGACCATATCCGCCCTGACCATAACCTGCAGCCCCGTAGCCACTTGGTTGAACTAGTGGACTGCCCAAAGGTTCGAGAGTATTTGGGTCAACTTGCTGGATAGATAGAATTTTTATGAAAGGCACATCTGTGATCGTAAAAGCAGAGCGCCCCGGTCGTATGCCGCGGGTCCCGTCTGGTAAGAGCACTTGTGAGCCGATGTCGATGCTTATCGGATTGTATTTGTAGGAAATGTTAACTGTTTGCGTACTGACAATAGAGTAGGTGACGTTCGTGCTCGTTCCTGTTGGATTAAATCCAGCAAGTGACAAAGCATTCCCAGAAAGAACATCAGAGACAATGTATGTTGAGGGAATGGAGATTCCGATCTGGGTTCCGGATGAAAATCCATTAATGCTTGTAATTGTCAGCTCATCACCTGGGCGAACATAGACAAGAGGAACTGTATCGAAGGCGTTTGCAGCATTGTCTTGAAACTGATAATTGACGCCGACAAGCTGAATCTTTCCGCCAGTTCCAGCGTTACTAACTGAAGGAACCATCGTTTGACCCGAAGTAATGGACTGATGAAGTCCACGTTGTGCTATAGTGAACGGCGTCTGATAAATAGCCCCAGTTGCGTAATCCACCGTGTAGTCGACACTCTCAAGGTAAGTATTTGCTACAACCCCAGTGAGGACCTTAGGCAGACTTCCCAAACTAATTCCAAAAAGAACGTCAGCTGCGTTATTGGCGGTCAAAATCGGCAATGTCGTGGCGTTAATTGAAATCTGAGAGCCAGCCCCAATCGTAGGACTTGTGATCGTAAAAGTATTGCCTGGACCGGCCGTAGCGACGACGAGTCCTACACCTGCGTTGATGGCATTGATGATCTCAAAAAGTCTTGTCTGTGTCGGAATTGCGCCGGCGACTTTCACCTGGACTGGCGCGCGGCTATCAATTGTTATGTTCAGCCACTGTGTAGAGCTTAAGTCGATGCCCGAGACGGGAGAAATATAAACGCTTTGTAAAGACGCAGCCGTTTCGATGATGTCTTCTTTAACAACTACTGAGCCAGAGACAATGCTCGGCGTTCCGGTATCGGCTGGAAATTCAGAGTCCGAAAGTGATCTTGCCATCTCAATATGAAAGTTGCGCGGGATCTCACGGGTCGTATCAATGACAAGACCCTTAGCCGTGAACGTTCCAGTCGTGAGATTAGGCGTTTTCAGGTAAACATCGGTCTTGGCACCAGTATGGATATTATATTGAATATCCCGCTGCATTTCGGGATCCCCCATTCCGATCGGGACGATTTGCTGAAGGAACGGAAAGTTCTGATTGAGAATGGCGTTAATGCCCTTATCAGTTTCAAGGTCGCGTACCCCAATAGAGTTGGGGATTTGGTTGAGAAGCTGGGTGTTGGTTTGTGCAGGTAAACCATCGACTGCTTTAAAAAGATTCGTGACTCGCACAGCGTCGGGATCATTAAGTATGGCAGTGATAGATCCTGGATCAACGTTGTACTGGCTGCCCGCGGCCTCAGATTGAACGGGAATATCAGCATAGAAAAGAGAACCATCCGACTGCAGAGCCATATCTGCAGCGCTAAGGGTAAAGTCGGTAGAGTTAAAGAAATTCAAAGAGCCCGCCGTAAATTGTGCTGTAAGCGCCGGAAAAGATAAAGCCTTGGGAGTGATGTAATAGACTCTTGCGGTCGTGAAAGCCAGACTTCCCTGATCGCGGGTGATATAGAAATTGCTTGCAAGATCGTCAACATCGCTTGATGCAAACGTGGTCGGGGTGTCCGGAGTCGGATCCAAGAGCATTTGTCTTACACTTTGTCCAACTCGTCTTTGGCTCATATAATCATTTAAAGGCTGGAGCATGAACTCTTGAGGCTGCACAAAAAGGTCATAGTGCGCTGACCCTTGCCGCGTATCAAACGCCGGATTTGCTTCCTGAAGTCGTGCCTGAATAAATGTTATAATTGGTAATTCCATGCCACTCCAATCTTACACTAGGATATCGCGACTGTCGCCCGCTTCGGATATGAGTTTGACCTGCATAATAGTATTCGAAGTCGTAGGGTCAAAAGCCACATTCTTTAACGTCAGACTTTGAAGGCGTTCATATGGTGTGCCCTGGTTAGGATCTTGTCGCGATATCACTTCTTGTTGAACATATCGGGTGCGCTGAACAGCCAGCAGCTGGATCTCATTGCCAGTGAGGGTATAGGTATACTGCCCTATATCTTTCCTAAGACCTGAGCCTTCGGCCGGAAACATGACGCTCTTTCCAGGATTCCGTAAAAATGACAGCACGACGATCTGGACCAAAAGATCGAGCCCCGTCAGAATCTTCTGGACGGCTGGTATCCCGATACTAGCTAAGCCCGTGTTGGGGTCGAAAGTCACAATTTTATAGTCCACAATTCCTCTATTTTAAATCAAACCAGCCTTCGCGTCGCTAGAATCTGGCAAAGTTCCTGGGGTTAACTGCGGGGTTAAAAGCTTTTGCGTCTCTTCGGCCGGATCTGAGTCAAGACTGCTGTCTAATTGTTTAGCCGTTTCAGTAGCCGTTCGCACTAAAGTCTTGTCGTTTTCCACATTGGCCTGTTGCTGCGCTATGTCATCGCCTTCCGTTAGCGAAGCTGACCGACCGGCATAAACTTCCTGAGCTTTTTGTTCTCGTAGTACCTGATCGCGCAAAGTCTCGAGTTGAGAGATCTGCTGTGTCGTGGCACCTGGGATCTCTTTGAGAGAAGTCAGGATGTCGTTTATACCGTTCACAGCCGCGCCCGCGAAGGTCGATGTATCTGGGGTGGCTGAGAATAGGTCCGCCACTTTGCCGTTGGTTAGAAGACCTACAATGCGATCAAGGCCAGCTTTGCTAGCAAAGCCCACGAGCTGTTGGACAAGTTTATTCACTTTTCCGGTCAAAGTTGTCTGCGTATTTAAAAAAGGCTGGACCGCTGCGATGATGGCGGCATCTGCCTGTCTAGCTTTTTGTAAATAGGTACGAATAACAAGTGACTGTTCTCGTACATCATTTCGTGAAGTGCTTGTGGCGACTAAGGTATTAGCTGTAACTAAAAGTCTAGTTAGTGGAACTACGAGTCCTTGAAGCGCGTTCTCTTGTCCTTGGTTTATGATAACTTCGCCATTTGTAAATGGGATGCTATTGATAGATTCAATGCCGGCAACAGCTTTGTTGTAGGCTAAAACGCTCGCGGAAGTCTGTGTAAGAAGAGCTGATCCTGCCCCTGGATTTGCCTCAAGCCAGGCGATAATCGCGGCGAGTTCCGCCCCCCACAGAGTTCCATAAGAGCTGAGCTTTGCTCTGAAAGTGACGTCGGTTGATGAACCCGTGTTCTGGCTAAGGATTGTATTCATCTGCGCAAGCAGATTATCGATCTGCGAAGTTCCGGCGTTAATGTGGTCGATAGTGGCCTGATTGACCGAATTACTTTGGGTATAATTGGATATATAATCGGATAAGGCTCTCACAAACGTGTTAATATAAGCGTTCACATTGATGGATTGCAGTTCATAATCAAGCACAAGTTTCCCAATCTTAGCTGTTATCCCCGGGATAGAGACGGCTGCGGCATACACTTGCTTATTGCTCTGGCTTTTGACCACAGACGAAACGAAGTTCTTAGTTCCTCGAATGCTACTAACATCAACGCCGCGGTCAGGAAGGATTAAGTTCTCAGCCTGCGTGAGCTGAGAGATACTTAGATTAAACCGGGTCGCCTGATAAAAAGGATTAGGACTTTCTAAAGCCTGAACAACTGTTTTAAGATTAGTGTCAGCTTGCAAAATCAATGTGTAGGCTTGAGCTACGTTTCTTAGGTACTGGTCAAAGAAGGGCTGTCCGCCAAGTAAAATTGCGCAGGCATTATAAAGGGCTACAATCTCGGCTTCGAGTTGCTGGGAGATACTGTCTTTATTTTTTACAGCAGCTACAAGCTTTCCGCCTGTGTTTCTAGCAAACGCCATCGCCACTTCAGTTCCGAAAGATGTAACTGTCGCATACATCGAAAAGAATTGTTTCGTGGCGTTTTGGATTGGCGTGAGATTAACTTTTGTAATGACATTTTTAACAAGCTGTTGCGAAACAGAAGTGATAGCCGTATTGACTGTGTCGATCGCCGTATTGGCAACAGGATTTTGCGCAATGGCATCCATTGCAGTCTGCGAAGTCTGTGTTTGAAGTTGCTGCTGAAGCTGACCGTCGGGCTGTGCAGACGCTCGGGTTGTCGAAGCCTCGAAGGTTTTGTTACCAGATTTGATCGCGTTATCTAAGTAATCAGAAAGCTGATTAACTGAATCGAGAAGGCTCATTCAAAGGTTTCCTCGCCCTCTGGAATGGCTTCTTCAGGCACGTACTCCTCGTCCGTTTCTGTTGTGCCAATAGTCCCGCGGTGCTCTTTAAATTTCCTGTTAATAGTCTTTATCGCTGATCTGATCTCAGGAACAGTGAGCTTTGCTGTTTTGGCAATAGCTTTTATGTCAGGCGCTCCTGAGGGTTTCAATAAAGGCTTAACGCCATTAAGACCAATTGCGTGCTCAAGCACGACGCGGTGTTTAGGGATTAGCGAATACTGAAGATCCCGCGCAAATTGCATGGCTTTATCTGATTGGGCGATGGCCGGACCTATATTGGGTAAGTGTTCCACCATTAAAAGATCTTGCCGCATTTCCTTTCGCATCCGCTCTATTTCGTTGGGCGGCATAGCCATCTCGTCAGCCAATTCGAGTGTCGATGGTTCGCGGCCTAGATGTTCTCGTAAGAGATGCTGAGCTGTTTGAAATGCCTGATACTTAGTTGCCCGCGACTCAGGGATGTAGCCGATGTTTTGATACTTAAGATTCAGCCTCTTTCCCTTCTCAGAAATTGTGTTGAAGGCATGGGTATTGAAGCCTCCCTTGGCGGGGTCGTGAGTTCTGATCGCGTCGAGAAAACTTTGTGCCGCATACATAATATGGGCCGCTGGCGGGATAGGGCTTCCAAACATATTCCGCTTAGCTGCGTTGATGATGAAAGGTTTGTAAGAAGTGTAAAGCGGCATGAATGTTGTTTTACTGGGACTCTTCTTAAAAGCCTGCAGAAGTCCAGCCTCACGCTCGCGTTTTACTTTTAGGTCTTCAGCTGAAAGCTTGTAAAGGCTTTCCTCTTCTCTTTTCATGTCTTCATCAGTAAATACTTTGTCATTAGCCACGGAATCCCACCCGCGTTTTTAATAGCTTCACATACGGATATATAATGCTGCGCCTCAATTTTATTGCGTTTTGGTCAGAATAGCCAGTCCCGTTGAATCGCGCCGGCAAATCAATGCCGCTCGTAATCGCACCAAAGGCTGCAAACTCAGCCGGTATGGAAGAGCGCGTATTGCCGTTGTACCCAATGGGTGCCGCCCGTATGAATTTAAACGCCTTAAACATGGTCATAAGGGGTCTTGCCGTAATCTTTCGCACCAAGGAATCAACCGCGTCCGGATTACTAGAGACCTTATTGTACTGCTCAAGTAGCCATTCAGTAGCTCCGCGGGTCGAAACGATAACGGGCTTCGGCGGTGTTTTATTCGATGGTGTGCCGCTCGGGTCGTTATAGTTAGTTGTTGAATTGCAGCCTAAAAGAGCTTGGTAGAATTTATTGATGAACGGGAAAACAACCGGACTGTCGATATCGTCGCGCTCGGCTGCCGTGTTTTTGTCGATAGCTCCGACTTTCAAGAGATAACTTGTTTCCTGGTCGAAATACTTATTGTCGGTATCCTCAAAGCCGAATATGGAAGGATCAAACCATGGCGGAACAGGCGGATCTCCGCTGCCGCCTGTAACGGCATCTACCTCATCGAAGTCTCTGCCGTAGGCGAGCTCAACCGAAGTGGAGCAAGCATCGTTGTTAAGTGTGTGCGTCACAACTTGGAGTTTTGCGACAAAGCTTTGGCCAGCTTCACTATCATCTAAAAAGAGCGCGTTAAACCCAGGAACGAGATAGGGATGAAACACCAGGTCTGAACTCGTCTGTCTGGCTGAAAAGCGCTTTTTAAAGAATAGATACTCCCCGATTGCTTGAATGAAGGCCGTGCGCGCATCGGGACTTGCACCTTTGATAAGAGCCGTATAGCCAGGCATGAAAGTGTCCATGTCTAGATAGATGCCTTTTAATGACTCTTCGTTACTGAGATAGTCAGCCTCTCTGAGCGTTGTGCCAAATGCCACGCCGACTGCAGATGTATTTGCGTTATCATAAAAAATGCCGGCATAGGTATTTCCCGTCTTGGGATCCGTCAGTAGTGTAGAGGGACCGAGCTCACTACTTAGTTCTGTGTCAGTTGCCGTGCGCTTCCCAAACATATAATCTGAAAAAGCAGTAGGAAAGAACTGAGTTGGATACTGAGGATAATCAATGCCCTGAGCTGTCATGACGGGCATACTGGCACGAAACGAGTAGCGTGTAGGGAGCTGCCTAAAATCCTCTTGGAACTGATAGCCGCGCTGCTGATTAGGAAATACGACGTTGCACAAAGGAGCTGGCAATGTGTAGCCATCAGGCACAAACAAAAACTGAGACATAACGCTATCTTTAGGATTTGTCTTTGAAGGTAACCTTGCTGGAAACGGAACACTCACGAACGTATGAAACACAAGGCTCATGACGCTATATAAAATTTCACGTAGCGAGGATATGCCACCAAACTTACCCGTAAAATCGCGCAAGAAATCGTCTATTTTAAGCTCTCCTAAAAATTCTTGAAGCCTTGAGCTAGAGAATAAATTAATGCGGTCATTTATACGTAGCCGTTCAAAGGCGGCTGAATAAAATTGGTTAACGGTGGCTAACTTCTTGATGACATTCACCACACCAAGCGCCAGGTCTTTATTGCCATTTGCGAGCATGATGTCGATAGTCGCGGTATTCGATGTAGCCGATGTCTGAAACGCAACTCCACCAAGAGCCTTAATGGTTTCGTCAACGGGCGCATCTTTGAACGTTACCGTATCTTCAACTTTGCCAAGTACAAAGTTCGGGTTCATCACATAGCTCTTAGCCTCATCCCAATAGGACGAGTAGTCTAAAGCCACAATCGAGAACATTCTTGAGTTTTGCTTTTTACCGTAAACACGACCAAGAACTTCACCTTCGAAAACGAGGTAAAAGTTATCGTCTGGAAAATTCTTCGTGTCCTGCATAAAGAGATGAACTTGCGTTCGCGGTTTGACGAACTTTATACCTTGTAAAGGTACAAGGCTGATTGTCGCGCTGATCGGGGCACCTTCGGCGGCTGTGATGACAGCTCCTTGAAATGGAACTTCTTGTCCCTCTAGAAACAACCGACATTTCTGCCTGCTACCCGCAGCGCTCATAGATCTCCTCTTATGATACCGCTAACTGACTCACACCGCCTAATGACGTCGGAGACACGTTCACCGGAAGAATGGAGGCTGGCGGCAAAATCCCATTCGTCGATAAATCTGAAATCTGAACACTTGGCCCTGCCTGCTGTGACAAAGCCTGTGCTAGCTCAGCCTGTTGCTTTAAAGCTGTCCGCTGTGCGGCCGCCTGATCTAAAAGTACATTCACATCATCGCTCAAAGATGTAGGAGTGTGACTAATGACAAGGACATCCATCGCGAATGGAATGCCTTTATCGTTGACGGCTTCCTGCTGCATCGTTAGACCTAAAGGAAACCCGATCACCACACGACCATCGTAACTGATCACAACTTCTGCGTTGTACTCAGCAGCTTTCGTGCCTCGAAAAAAGTTTTCATAAATGAACTTTAAATCATTGTTCCAGCGGTAAAGCGAATCGTTGATGACCGTTCCAGTATACCGATAGATGGGCGGACGCTTACCATAGAAAAACGCATAATAGCTGGTGAAGGTTTCAACGACTTGATACTTCTCCTGCTCGGCCTCCACTACGCCTTGTAAGAAAAACCGGGAATAATTTGAAATGATCGAGCGCTTATCAGCAGAGAGTGCTGTCTGCGGAAGATTTTGTTGATCCGAGTTATCTTGCGTAGCTGATGGCTGAATCTGAAGCGCCATGTAGGCGAGCTCGTCATCATTACCGTTTGGCTGTAAGACAAAAGGATAAGTTAGATCATCGTTACTGTCCTCAAGGCTATCGCTCCCGTTTCCGCTACCTTTCCGGTATCCGTCGATGAATGAAAAGTCCGTGTTCTGAAATTCTTGCGGGGAGTTATTATCATTTAACTGACCACTGACTGGCTGAACGGTATTTACACTCAATGACGTGAGCGTGTTTCTTGTCGTACCTTCTGGCGCGAAATTTCTAACAGCAATTTTAGCGTCTGGAGGCAAAGCTTGGGCGATGGGCAGCGAACTCTGCGGAGTTAAGATGCCATTTACACCTGAAGTGCCTTCCAGTAAAGCCATTAGAATCCCCCTACAGTAGCCCCGCCGATACTGACAATGCGTCTATTTTGCGCGAGTTGCGTATCGACTGTTCCAGCTAGATTATACAGTTTAACACTGATAGCAGTGTTTTTTACAGTAGTGGATACAAAATCGTCTATATCAAACCCAACGGCCACAGACCTATTAACCCATACAGCCCCGATAGCGGTATCGATTAAGTTGTCTGCAATTGTTTCGATGCTAGAAGCCATTATTTTTTCCCCTGTAAATCGTTTAATTGTTTTTGAAGCCCGATCAATACTTGATAATTGGCAATCAGTTCCCGTGACATACGATCTAGATTTTGTGAAGTGTCTTTCGACACGTCGCCTACAACCTGACTTGTACCAGCCGTAGCGCCAGCTGTTTGCTCAAAAGAAGCTGCTACCCTAATGTCTTTTTCGATGCGCGATACGAGCTCAGATGTTCCCTGGTCTGGCTTCGCAGCTGCACTTAGAGCCGCCGCCATTCCGGTAGGAGCAAGCCTAGCCAATTCACCACGAGCTGCGGTATCGCCAGCCGCGGCTTTAAATAAAAGAGGTATGTTGCCAGGTTTGGCTAACAAAAATTCCCTTTCTTGACTTGGCAGTTTTGACACGAATCCCATGTTTAGAATCTGGTTTGCAGCCTTCTGCGCGTCTTCAGCAGCGCTCTGCGCCGTGGCCGCCGAGACTGCCCCTATGTGACTGCCGGAGCTTAGTTCTGCCAAAGCTCCTCTGGTTGTTTCAGCTCCGTGATAGGTCTCCATGTATCTATTGGCTAGCGCGGTATAGTAGCCCTTACTGTGTTTATACTTCTTCGTGAAGTCTTCATCAGAAAGCTGAAGATCCCGTGGAGCAATGCCGCCTATCTTTTCCATGACTTGTGCTGCTGACATATCCCCTTGGATATTGCCGCCTATCTCGTCCGACAACTTAGCTTTGCCTGCCTCATCACGCTCTGACTGATTTGACTGCCAGCTCTGCGCGTTCTTTAACATATCACCGAGCTGCGATTGGCGCATACCGATGATGTCGCCAGAATCATTTGTTCCGATGACAATATTACCGTGAGTCCGCGCGTATTCCTCAGCCTCAGCCTTGTTCTTAAACGTCATGGCACGGCCGCGACCATACATTTCATTTAAAAACGCCCGCGCTTCAGCTCTCTGTCCCCACGGCAGTGCTAAGCCCCCAGAAATATCGACTGCAGTGCCAGACTCCGGACCTATTACGCGTGTAGCAGCCACAGACTCTTTATTTACAATGCCTTGGTCAACCAGAGCAGCCCCTGTAAGCCTCAGGCTCGCATTCTCGACGGCTTCCCCAACGGCGGTTGAAAGACCAGTCGCCGCCTGTGCGGGCGCTGCCACGAATGTACGGCGCAAGAAATTGCTTGCTTGCTTAAAAATATTGGCTCGATTCCTAATGTCTTCTCCAGCCGCCTGTGTTCTTACGGCGTCAATCGCAGCTTGCTGATCTGCAAGCATTGTATCAGGGTTTTGCGTCATGAGAGCTACTTCCGCCTCGACTTGAGGTTTGCTAAGCCCGCGTCTTTGAGCTGCGACTCTGACAGCATCTTCGGCACCAAGACCAGGAGCTGCTTTCATCAACTCACGTCCCATGCCTACATCAAGACTCAGTCCAAATGTCTGCATAGCTTGAGGCGACATTTTGCTGATAAGATCCTCTTGTCTGGCTTGAAACGTCAAAAGAGCAGCAGGACCCATTCGGGCTGCGCCTGCGATCTGTTGCATAATATCGCCGCCCATAAGATTAGGAAGAAGGTTAGGATTCATAGCGCCAGTACCCATGTTGAAGTTCGCCATCATCGCAGCTCTGCCTTGGGCTGTTTGGAAAGCCGATAGAGCGCCTGCCGTCATTTGCTGAGCAAGTGCGTTTTCCCCACCCGCCTGCATAATCATCTCGCGGCTAAGTGTACCAGCATTTAGCATACTTCTAACGGTCGTGACATTCATCTGGTTGAGCTCAAAGCCACGCTCCATTGTGATGCCTGTGCCTCTGAAGATCTCAGCCCCTGCCTGACCAATAGCGAGCATTTCCATCCCAGTTCGCCCGCTAGCTCTGCCACGCGCTTCAGACGACAAGACCAGGCGGCTCACTTCGCTTGGATCTGTAACACCCATGTCGCGAAATCCACGTACAACTTCTAAACCTTCTTTAAGCGAAGTGTGAAGCGTCGTCGTAACGGTCTTTAAAGTTTCGACAAGCCCTTTGAATTTATTTTTAAAATCCTCGACATCATGAGTACCGGAGAACAAATCAAACTGCATCCCGCCTTCAAGCACTTGCTTATACTCATCCATACTGTAACGAAGGTCGTTCATCTCCATATTTTGGATAGAAGTAGCAACGCTTGCGCGCGCCCGCCTTGACATACCTCGACCAGTTAAAGGATCAACATCCCCAGTCGCACCACTCGTAAAAAATCTGAAAGATCCGGCAGCAAGTTGACTCTGGACAGCTCTGTTCTCGGCCATCATATCTGTCACAGCGCCTGCGTAGGCGCTTACAGCCATGCCTCCCGCAACACCTCCGATAAGCCCACCAACGCCAGCCATAAAGCCGCCAGATGCGAATGGAGCAGCCCCAATAACGGAGCCAATAGCCCCTGCACCAAGTTGAGCGGCAGTGCTTGCAGCTGTAACAGCGCCAATGGCTGCCGCATCTCCAACTCGGTCGGCGAACCCGCGCGCGGACATCGCCATGTACTCAGTCATTGAAATGTTTTCAGGCAGTCCACTAGGCCCGCGGAGAATTCCACCAAGACCGCCCGCTCTGTAGTTGGTCATGGTTTGGCTGAGCCCAATTCCTATTGGTCCCATGGCACCTAAGCCAGCCTGAGATAAAGTCTGCTGAACCTGAAACATTCCGAAGTGCGGCTGCATCGCTATGGCAGGGGGCGTATAAGTCACAGGCCGTATCTGCGTCCCAAAGTCCGCGATGTTGCCCATCCCGCCCATGCCACCAGCGCCGCCGTAGATGGTGTTCATCATGCCGTACATACCGGTCATGCCCATTCCGCCCATGCCGCCGAACGCACTGTCCATGCTAGCGCGCATCTGAGTCAGACGCGCTTGAAAGTTGGAGTCATCAACATTAACGCGATACGTTATATTTTGGTCAAACGCCATTTTGTAATTTTAGCATTTAGCGTTTATTTCGCCTACGCCTTTTCCCATAGTCTTGAGCTTGTATTTTAAGGGGTCCTTTGGCTAGTTCTTTTTCAAGGATAGTGGCTGCGCGCTTAGCCATATCTTCGGTCTCGTACTTGGTCTCAGGAAACAGGTGCGTGGTATATTCTTTAAGCGCATCGCTGAGTTTATTGTCAGTGCTGCTTTTTGCAATAATGTGCGCCGCAGTCAAAATGGCCCTGATGATTAACGTGACCTCTAAAAATCGAGTGTCACGTTTTCTCGCCATGTGGCCGATGAGCAGGCTCTTCTGGATTGGATCTATGCTTTCAGGTTCGATACCGGAAAGTCTTAGATCCATCCACATCGTGACTTCCGAAGAGCCTATGACTTTTTTACAAAGTTCTTTTCTTGAAGGGTGAGTCGCACGAGGGTATTGAAATCATTCATCGCAGCTGTCGCGCAATCAACAAGATGAGCCCCCATACTGCGGATATATTTCTCGCGTATTTTGGGATCATCTTTTGACGAAAGTGGGCGACCGTCCGCCGCGATCCACGAGAACGATAGATTAATGATGGCTTTGTCGTTGTCGTAACCCTCTTGAGTATTTTTCCCGCGGCTTCGCATCTCAGCCACGCGTTCATCAATTTCCATGTACTGCGTCGTGGTGAGTGTTTGGAAAGAGCCTTTTAAGATGCCAGGAATGATCTGGACATCTTTTACAATGCGCCCTTTAAAGATATATTCCTTGATATCTTCTTCGGTAATTTTGGTATCAAGAGACTGCTCAAGCGCTGACTTAATCTTTTCGAATTTCTCCTGCTGAGCTTTGGTGGGGTCTACTTCAGGCGCTTGTTCCGCGGGCGCAGCACTCGCGGGCGCTGGCTGAGCAGCTGCAACAGGGGGCGCATCATTCTGCGGAGCTTCTTCAGTCTTCTTTTTCAAATTAGCACGCCGCGCCTCGTCCATCTGCTTTTGTAAAGTCGATGGTATTCCGAAACTTCCTTGAGCTTTAAAACCTTCCATTTATATCTCCTTTAAGATAAAATTCATAATAGGAAATTTTTGCCTCATTGGCAATTGGAGATTTAATGGCTTCCGTAAAAACGGTCTATGAATGCCCGCATTGCGAGGCACCTCTCACATCCCCCAAACGTCCAGATAAATGTCCTGCTTGTGGCTATAGTTTCGGCGAAGCGATCATGGAGTTTAAATATCCACTGCCCCTTTCAGAGCAGATGGAGCGCATTCAAAACGCACCTCAGCTCTATCAAGCCATTCTCGATATGCCGATCACTAAAGCTAACTTTATAATGAACGATGCTCTCAACATTATTGAGACAATCTCAGCCAAAAATGTTCCCGTTTCGGATATAAGTTCAGTGGTAATGATGGCTATCAAAATTGGAAAAATAGCCAGCCAATATCATGAATTTTTAGCAGCTGGTGGTAAACACGTACCATCGCTCTTTATAACCGAAGGGGAAGAAAATGAACGGTCGTCGGATAGAGTTAGAGAAGACCCTCCCAGGAGCGTCTAAAGATTTCTGCGATTTTGTGTATGGAAATTTAATGGAAGCCGGAGGGCGATTATCCATCGAGGACATGAAGCTTATCGGGAGACTCGCGACAGCGTTCTTTAAGACAGAAGCAGGTCTTAGAGTCTTATTTAAATTACTCGGCGTTGAACCTAAGCCAGCTTCTATTTTAAAAACTTACTTTAAAGCAGGGCAGGGACGACACGATTCTGTGCGGATAAAAGCAAATGAGCTGCACGAACTTCAGTGCTGGATATATAAAAATAAGCTCGTTGTGCCAAACGAAAAGATTGAAGTCACCGATCAAGAGGAAACAGAGACCTGCGCTTCATGCGGCGGGCGCTTTCCTGCTGACTATTGCACTAAGCAGGTCGAGCTTTTTGATAAGTCTGGTCACAGCCGCATGGATTTTGTATGTAATTATTGTAGAGCTCACAGCGATCAGCCGCGGATCAGAGAGACAGGTAGCGGGCAACGTTGTATGTCTTGCGAAAAGATAACGTGTGATTATCATCCGCGGCATTCTGAACTTGCAAGACCAGGATCGGTCGTAGCACTGCTACCGGCCGCGCAAGCTGAAAGACAAATGCCAAATGTACCGATACCAACTGCATGGGGGAGGATTTAATGGAAATAGGAATATTTTGTTTTGATGGTTGCGATCTCTACTGGATGGACGAAGGCGAAAGAGGAGATCTTGATCTAGAGTTTGATTCATTAGAGGACGCCGTCTGGGCGCAGTATGTGTGGGCAAACTTTATTGAAGGCATTCCAGGAGAGCCTGAGCTCAAAATCGCTGACTCAGGGCACATAATTGTAATGAAAAGGAGAAAAGATGAGCAAGGAAAACCGAAAACGACAAACAAAACGCGACCGAAGAAAAGCAAAACAGAGCAAATGGCGCAGGCCAGGTAAATCCAATCCTAAGAAGGTTGGGCACGGAGGGAGTGGACAAAAATGAAAAAGGGAAAGAAAAAGAAAGTAAAAGCACCGCAGTTAAAAGCATTTACATTTATGGTACCAATAACGGTTCATCTTAATGAAAATATCAAGCTCACTGAACTTGCAGCTATAGCCTTTAAGTTGGGATATAAGCTTGATATTCAATCAAAGCCGAAGAAGCCAACTATTTATGGGTGTTAATTTTGAGTGGGGTATTCGTGCAGAATACGCCGCTCTTCATTTAATGCACGAGCAGGGCATAGATAAGGGACTTTTAGATCTCTATTTAAGCTTCGGTTATGACCTACAATTCACGGACAAGAAAAAATGGAACGCGATCCAAAAAGCTTATGAGCTTGATATCAAGCGCTGTCTTAAAAGGCGTATAGGCGATCGCAAAGGCTTTAAATATAGGGAGTTAAAATGAGCTATAACATTGGAGATGTCTACAGAGCGAGGACAGGAGAAATTCTAGAGGTCGCTGAATTTAAAAATGACGAGTTTTGTTTCCGCGTACGTCATCCAGAGACTCTAGAGATGACCGAGCGAGCCTTGTACGGAGAGATTGAAAAGCTTGCTGAGTTTGTTACAGGCGTTGGCTTAGAAAAGATTGATCTTAAAACTTATAAGCCGACGGGATTGGTGAAGTCATGAATATACGCGGCTTTAGGTTTACAAATCTGCTTCGCGTAATCACGCAACTTCCAGAGCAGGTTGCTTCTTTAGAAAACACTATAAAAATATTGGAAGAATCCCAAGAGGAGACTAATTTTACTATAGTGCAGCAAGCGTTTAAAAATGCTCGCAGCGAAGCCGAAAAAACTCTTCTCATGAGAGGTCTAATCCAAGCTCTTCAAGAGATGATTATTCTGCACAACGGGGCTGTGCCAGGAAAGACGAGTGATCAAGTTTTTCTAAATGCTGTGGCTGTTCGTAACAGAGCTCAAGCATACCTCGATAAGCTCAACAGAGCTGCACAAGAGGAAATGAAAAAATTTTTAAGGAGAACCGATGAACACAGTGGAGATCAAGAAAAACAGCCAGGGGAAACTGAGAATATTTCTCCAGGTTGATGATCCGGCTGATTGGCCAATAGCCGAGCATTTGACTGGTAGTGTGGTAAGTGAGCGTCCAGGCGTATTTGAGTACGCCTTGGGCGCGCTTAATTTTCAGCGTATCTATTCCATCTTCACGGGACCAAAGAGACCTATCCTTCGCGGCGGGTCTTTTTTTATGGATAAAGAACGTGAGAATCTCGCTTCATATAATCGGGCAACTGCTCGTGTAGTGGAGCTTAATCGCACAGATTGGCATCCAGTCGAGCCTAACGGAAAATTTAACCCGCGGGCGCACCAGACTTTAGCTATCAGTGTTCTAAAGGAAAATCCCTTTTCCCCAATCATCCTTGATTGCGGAACTGGAAAGACTGCTAGCACAGCTAGGGCTATCGAACTCGCGCTCGAGCGCGGTGAAGTGATGCGCGGGAAGATTCTTGTTTCTGTCCCGCTCTCAATTATCAAGACGAGCTGGATTCAAGATATTGAACAGTTCACAAACTTAAAGCCGTGTGTGCTGCGCGCAAAGGAGAGCAACAAAGATATTTTAGGAAGTGAGGAAGTCCAGCTCCATGACTTGGGTCCTAAGCCTGCTGACGCGGTGACCGTTAAGAAGAAAACTAAAGTGTTCTTTAGAAACGCAGCCGGCGACATCGCGACCGAGCTAAATACGATCACTAAAGCCTTGGGCCCTTGGACGAAGTTTAAAGCCAAAGTGCAAGTAGGGATTAACCTCAACGGTGAAGAAAAGCCTTTTGGGCCAGTGATGGGTAGAACGGTGAGGAAAGAGGAGACAAAGAAAAACAAGATACGTGAGATGCTTCAAGATCCCGCATACGATCTTTTCATCATCAATCATGATGGTGTTAAAAATTATCGAGAGCTTTTAAAAGCACACGAATTTGCTTGGGTCGTGATTGATGAATCTACGAAGGTTAAAAATCCATCTTCCGACAATTTTAGTGCTCATGTAGACATCAGTTGGAAATGTAAGAAGCGCACTATCTTGACAGGCACCCCGAATCCCAACGGTCTCATCGATCTGTGGGGGCAATTCTATTTCCTTGACCGCGGGCTGACCCTTGAAGCCTCGATGAAGGACTTCTTATCTGAGTACTTCACGCCCATACGGGTGGGGCACTTTGGAGGAAAAGACGCAATCGAGTGGAAAATTCGTTCAAACGCTGACAGGGATAGACTTCTAGCGCGCGTTAAGCGTACTGGAGTCTTTAAAAATCAGCGGGATTGTATCGACCTTCCGCCGCGCACGGATCTTATCCGCGAAGTGTGCATGACAAAGGAGCAACAGGATGCTTACCTCGAAATGGAACATGAATTGATTGCGGAGTTTACAGATGCCAGGACAGCTCAGCAAGTCCGGGCTGAAGCTGTTAACACGCTGTCCAAACTCATGAAGCTCAGGCAGATAACCTCTGGATTCATGGTGGGTGAAGAAGGGATCAAAGGTGTTTTCAAAACAAATCCAAAGCTTGAAGACCTCGATGATTTCCTTGAAGATTTCGGTGACAACAAATTAGTGCTGTCTTGCCAGTTCACTGAAGAGATCAACACAGTGCTTGAACGCTATAAGCATTATGGAATCACGCACATCGACGGCCGCGTCAAGGTCGAGCACCGCGATGAACGCGTTACTGATTTTCAGCGGACCGACAAATATAAGATCATGGTACTGCAACCTGCAGCCGCAGCGCATGGTCTAACTCTCACCGCGTCCAGTTATCTTTTTTTCCTTTCGTTCGATTACAACTTTGAATACTATTATCAGGTAGCCAAGAGGATCGAACGACTCGGCCAGAAAAATAATATCTTCGTCATTCATAGTCTTGCGACACTTATCGATGGTGGTGAAACAATCGACCATGATCTATTTGCTGTCGTTAAAGAAAAAGAAAAAGGCAGGGATATCTTATTCAGGGCTGAGGTCGACGTACCTGGCTTGGTTCAAGACCTGACAGACCGATTGATAAAAAAGGGAAAATCTCGGTTATGAGAGATTTAACCTAAGGTCTGTTATTCTCGACGAAGGGAGCCACATGACAGTAAGTCCTCCATGGAAGAAGAAAGTAGATTTATTTAGAAGCAAGTTCGTTGCCCGCGAGGATCGATTCCTGATCCGAAGCCCCCAGATGGTCACTAAAGAAGATAAGCTCACTGGAGAAGTAAAGCTCCAGGAGAAAACACACGCTATGCCGGCGTGTGGTAACTATGGTGACATATCTGTGTGCCTACTCACCCAGAATAAAGGTGGCGGCTGCGCCACCTGCGACAGTCGTAAGTATAAGCCCGTCACTGATGAAGAGGTTTGGAAGCACCTCTCAGGCGAGCAAGAGATGATCCTGCTCATGCTTCGCGAAGAGGGTATCCGCTTTGGTGCGGCTGACTTCGACAAAGGCAATACCTTTGAAGATGCAAAAATGGTGCGTGATCTCAGCGTTAGCTGCGGCATTCAGTGCCATATTGCCAAGTCAACCCAGAAAGGCTTTCATCTTTACTGGTTCTTTTCTGACTTTGTAAAGCCTCACGAATTTTCAAGCTATATCCGTTACCTCTTTGAAGAGCTTGGATTATATCAACGATATAATCTAAACCCTTCGGTAGGGCTACCGGAGGTGTTCCCAAAGCAAACCGTATTTAGCGGCTCGACCGGAAACGGCATCAAAGTTCCAATGATGGAAACAAAGATGCGCGAGGGAAGAAACTGCTGGGTCGATGACGACGGGGAACCGCTGCCTTTAGACAAACAGTGGCCTTACCTTGAAAGCATCGTGCCGATTGCCCGGGAGACTTTTGAGCAGGTCTTAAAGGATAAGAACATTGAAATCCTTGCTGCTCCTGCTAGTCGTAGCCCAAAGCAAGCTCGCGTTGCTGCCGGCAAAGCGGAGGGAACTGAAAAGCCAGCAAAGCCCTTTGGAAGTTTTTGGAACGTGGTCGAGGCGTGTCCTGCGCTTAAAGAATACTGGCAAAAGGATGAAAAAGGTAAAGTTCTCTGGGATCAGGAACGGCCTGAAGGTTTGTTTCACGACGCTCGTGTTGCAAGCATGATGATTGCTCTTTCCACAACCGATGGGGAAGAGGCTCTTAAAACTCGCTGGCCGTCGTCAAAGACAAACCAACAGATCGAGCATGCAAAGGCGACGGGATACACCCCAGTCACCTGTAAGTGGATGCAAGATCACAGGGTTTGCCATGTTGGCAAACATCCAAAATGCGGCAATCATTGTATGAAAAAATTGCCGCCAGTTGTCTATGAAAATGGACAGCGCGTCGTCAATCCAGATGGTCTATCTGAGGAACAGTGGCCGGAACCTAGCCCTATCCGATACGCAACAGATAGAAACCTAACGATTGATGACATTAAAGAGCGCCTAGCTGAAATCTTCAGGGCGCTTAAGGAATCCTCCAAGAAGCACAAGATTAAAAAGGACGACAAAGAAAAACCACCACCGCCAACGGGATTTGTTCACACAAACCCACAGGAACGGATTGATGGTCTTTTAGACCGTGCCTTAAGCTTTGAGGATCCGAAGGATTGGGAGAGCGTTAAGTCCTACGTCACTTTAAATAAGTGGATGGGTGTGCGCGAACTCAATCAAAAGGAAAAGAATTTTAAGCTCGCAAAGGCAAGCACCAAAACCGAGAAGGCTAAAAGCACAAATCCAAGTTTTAGCTACGGCGGTCGAGATTACGTGCTAAAAGATGGTCATTACATTATGATCTGGCGCGATTCTCAGGGACGCCCTTGCGAGACCCCCATTACGAATTACCATCTGCAGTTCCTTGAGGAACATATTGAAGTCAGAGCCAATGATTCCGACGATTTAAGCGATTGCCTTGTGGCTGAAGATAGGCGCTATAAAATTACAGCGTATGTCGATGGTCACAAACGTCCGGCAACAGCAACTCATCGTGATCTTGGGACCCCTGACGCATTTTTCAAGTGGATCTCGCAGCATGGTGGAATTTCGGCTGTGCATTTTAGGAGTGACTACGACCACATTCGGCTGTGTCTTAAGAACTTCAATAAAGAGATGGTAACAAGGCAAGCCTCTAGGCAGATCGGACACCACCGCTTTAACGGTCAGTTCGTTTATGTAATGCCTTCTGTTGTCATTGATAAAGATGCTGTTCGTCAAAACGAAGAGCTTGTTGTTGTGCCGTTTGAAGACGATCTGTCTAAAGGTTTGGACTTTAAGCTTCTCTCTCATGAGGAGTTTAAAGATTTAGCAAATCATATTGTGACTGACTTTTTCAACTGCAATAACTCTGTTCTTACGATGACGACATTTGCCCATGCTATGGCCGCTGCCATCATTCCACAGATCCAAGCTTCTGTCGGTTACACCAAAGCGCCTGTTTTGTGGCTTGGTGGAAGTCAGTCTGGTGGTAAAACATTTGTCGCAAGTGTTGTGCAGAACTTCTTTGGTAAATTCGACTTTACCCAAAGTGCTAACACGACATCAAAAGCGCGGCTTGGAAATGGCTATAATTTCCGACACGCTTGGATGCTCATTGATGATTATAAAAAGCACTTGGCCGACCCAACGGGTAAGGAATTCCCGCAGTTCATCCAAGGCGCTTATGATCGAAATGGTCGCCAAGCCCTCCAGCGTCAGGGTGACCTTCGCCGAAGATCGGACCGTGTCCGCGGGCTTGTAGCAATCACAGGTGAAGATGTTATCGAGTGTGACGCAAGCGTCATCTCTCGAACGCTCCTCATTGATGTGCCCTACAACCGGAACAACGAGGCTGGTAACCGCGTCGTTAAGCGAAAGGCTGACTACTGTGGCTTCACACCCTATTTCATCAAGTTCGTTTTAAATTTGTCGTCTGAAGAGATTCAAGATCTCTGGGACACCTACTACAACGAATTTATGGCACCTGTAACAGAGAAGCAAAAAAACCTTGGACCGGAACGGGTTTGTGAAAACCTGACTCTTGCCATGGTGGCTTTTAGGCTCTGTATGGAGATGCTGGTGGCTGAAGGCGCAATCCCCGAAGTTCAGCGCGACGAGCTTTGCAGGCGGCAGAAGATAAACTTGGAGCTTGTGCGAACCACGATCTTTGAGTCTATCGATCATGCCACGGGAGCTAATGTGTTTTTGGACGCTCTTCGTGAGCTCCTCCAAAACCCGAGCAAATGCATCGTCTATGGATGGCCTGGTTATAACGACATCCGTGACAGTGCAAGCTCCACCCAGATCGGCTTTTATCGCGAGAAAACTCCTGGGATTATCTATATCTACCCGCAGGTCGCCCACGGCATGGCCTCGGAGATGGTACGGAAGAATAGCAACCATACCCAGACTCTACGACACGTCGCAAGACAGCTCTATGATGATGGGTTCATGGCTAAGGAGAAGATTAGGCGTGATTCGGGCAAATACTCAGTCCAAGTGCGCGGACCGGCTAAGAACTTAGTCAATGTTTGGCCCCTCAGTATTGAGGCCCTGGGGCTTGATATAGACTATAAAAAAGAGACGGTAAAAGCGCGAGTTGAGGATGACAATCTAATCCCCTTTGATGTAGGTTCTAACAAGAAACCTAACTAAAGGAGATTTACATGGAACAAGCAGCCCCGAGCGAAGAAGTAAAACGCACACGAAATCCGTACACCTTTGTGGTCGTCTACGACACTCAAGATGGACTTAAAATCGAGGAGTGTCCAAGCCGCCCCATGGCCGAGGAGTTCGTCAATGCTTTGCCCGAAACGGCGCAGCTTGTGAAAGTCTATCGCGCTTCTGAAACCATTCATCCAAAGAGAGTTTTCAAACTCTAAAAACAAAGGGCTTCTAACGAGGCCCTTTTTTCTTTACCTATCTGAAGTCTGGTATAAGTTAGTAAATCAAACATCGGAGAAACTCATGGCTGACACTAACTTGTTCGGACCTTCATTTGATTATCAGCGCGCCATCGAATTTGTAAAAAATAAACTCGGTAAAAGAATTGGATTCCCCTACGAACTTTATGAAAACCAGCGGTATGCGCTAGTTGAAATATTCACTGCCTTCGCTTCTGGTCAATATGACAATGTCCTGGTCGTCGCACCAACGGGTAGCGGTAAGTCAGGTATTGCAGTCGGAATGGGGCTCGCCGTCGCAGACCAAAGCTTTGCCTCAATGGTGCTTACACCGACAAGGCAGCTTCAAAAACAGGTCGTAGATTCCTTTAAAAAGACCCGTGAGCTTAGATCCTTTAAAGGACAGTCCAACTATCCTTGCGCCCTTTACGAAGAGAACGGAAAGCCTCTTAGAGCCGATACAGCGCCCTGTACAGGCTACGACACTGAGTTTAAGCCTTTAGAGAATATGCGTGGCGCTAGCGGCCTTGTAGTCGACCCTATCGTAACGGACCACGCCGATCTCGATGCGGAAGTTACGGATAACGCAACTAGCCACATGGGACTGTCCACGGGTGCGCTTTATGGAGAGATGTATCAGTACTCTAAAAATGCGCGGGCTGAATGGACAGGTGGGCACCAAATGCGGCTTTGCACCGATAAGTGCCTCTGCCCTTATCGCGTAGCGAGGGAGAGAGCATCCGAGTCTCCGATCGCCGTACTTAACCTTAAAGGTTACTTCATGTGGAATACCCACGCCAAGGAGTCGCCGTTTTTTAAGCCACGCCCATTTATGATCTTTGATGAGTGCCACAATATCGAAGACCATGCGAGGGATTTCTATGCGTTAACGATCACTGACTTTGGCCTTAACGAGCTTTACAAAAAAGTCTTAGGTAAGTCTCCTAAGAAGTACGTAGAATTTCGTGGTAAAAATGTCGAGTCACCTGATTTCTTTAGAGAGCTTTACGATATAAACAAAACTGCTTTGTTAAAGAACATGGAAAGTTTTGGGCTTAAGGATAAGTTTAAAGAGTACGCCGAATTTGCTGAAGAGTTTGGCGAGGATTCAAGTGCCGCCCGCCTTATTAAATATCATAAGATTTTTAAGCTCGCGATGGATCCCCGCGCAAACTTCGCCAAAGCACTGACATTTCCTGAGTCTGAAGAAGGGAAAAAACTAGAACTTAGAAACCCTCTTCTTGAGCTAACACCCGTCGATCTGCCACAGTCATTTCGTGATGTGTACGGCGAGCACAATGTTTTTATGTCCGCGACCATTGCAGACATAAGTGTCTTTTGCAGAAGCACTTGCCTCGATATCGCGCGAACGAAAGTTATCACACTTCCTGATACATTCCCCGTGCAGAATAGACCCATCATCCCGTGGGGAGTTGCGACAGCAAGCCACAAGAACATTAAGGAAAATCCCGTGGCTGTTTATAAACCAATTGCGGATTCTATCGGCGAGATTGCAGACGCCTATCCCGATCACCGAATTCTGGTCCATACCAATAGCTACACATTTGGGAAAGAGCTTTCCAAATATCTGTCTTACAAACCCTGCAATACCCGCGTTCTCTGCCCTCACAATGGTGAGGAAAATAAACAGATGATCGCAGATTATTCAGACGTTAAAGACGATATGCCTTACATCCTGATCACGCCGGCTTGCCGCGAAGGTTACGACTTCGATGGCGATCTGTGCCGCATTCAGATTTTTACACGCTGCCCTTACCCATCCTTGGGGGACGCTGTTGTAAAAAAGAAGGTGAATGGTCCTGGTGGATGGCCTTGGTATAATGCAAAGACCGCAACCGCTATCAGGCAAATGTACGGCCGCAGTACTCGTAACGACAAAGACTTCTCAGTCACGTTCTTATTAGATAACGCCATTATCGGATTCATCCGGAAGTGCCAAGCGCTCTTTCCGACCGAGTTCCATAAGGCTATTCTTCTAGGTGAGCGAATAGACTGGAGAAAACTTAAGATTACGACGGAACTTAGCGTTGACGGGGAAAAAATTTCCTATTAAGCTATTCCCTATGACCATGGAGAAGACAACAAACCTTAAGATAGCGGATATCAGAAAGAAGGCCGCGGAGCGGGCCCTGATCGAGACAAGGGGCAACCGGACGCGCGCAGCTGAGATCTTAGGGGTATCAGTCAGAACGGTCAGAAACTGGATAAAACGCTTCGGGCTAAACACCCGCTTCCCCTATCAAAGGGGTAGGCAAAAATAGCCCATTTAGTCGTATAAGGGCTGCAGGAGGTGACATTATGTCTACTGCAGCATCCCAAGAAACAAAACATATCAACCGAAACACAAGGACGACGTTTAGTGTGGTTGAAAACCGCGTCCCTTGCCACCATAAGATCCAATTCTATGTGGATTATGGTTCAAGCGACGGCGGCCCGTGGCTTAAGATAGGTATCAATGAAACCGAGTTTGGTATAGGGTATTTACCCGGTACTAAAACGGAACTTCGAGTTGCTTCCGAAGCTCCGTAAACTTCCCTTCAAAGGTTGGCCGGTCTCTCGTCCAAGAGGCCGGCCTTTTTTAAATGAAACTATTTGGCACAGTGGGCGGAGTAACCGGAGTGCTGACGCGGATGCGATCCGCACAGGGACTTCGCAAGTCCTGTGGTGAAGCTGACTCTTAGCGCTTACGTTTTAAGCGGAGAGAACCAGAAAAACTCACTAGCGAAAGCCAGTACTTGGGTTCGCAACCTGTCTGGTGAAACGCTCATTGTGCTTATCTAAAAAGGAGTCCTAATGAAAATAAAGATCGAAGAAAGCCCTTTCGGCGATGCTGGCAAAGAATACGACGGAACTTTAGGGATGTTTCAACACTTCCGACTCCAATTAATATCGTATCGCAACCAGAACAAAACTCCAGACGAACGCGCCCATCTCGAAGCGGATATCGCAGGCTACGAAGAGGTGATCGCTACTGGAAGTGAAGAGACGGCAAGAAATTTTTTAAAGTATAAGCGTGATGAAAAGCACCGCTCTAGGTGCGCAAATAATCTTGAGCTAAATAAATGGCTTAAGGATAACGGGCATTGGAAAGTGGAAGGACACACATGAACGACGCAAACGATAATAACGACGGCTTAGATGAAACAATCCCTTTTGTACAGATGGGTGACATCAAAGTGCGCAGAGATTATTCCAAAATATCAAAGACGCCGATGGGACTCACCTTTGAGTCTGCCGTTGGTGAAGACTTTCACTTCTTCGTGAATGAAGAAGGGGCGAAAGCCATAGCAAGATTAGTACTTGGACAAAATTTTAAACCATAAAGGAGATATAAAAATGGAAGCAGCAAAAGCAGTAAAATTCGATTTTCCAGTTGAACTTCAGGATGTCTACACTCAGCATGGAAAGCTCATCAAAGGCGCTAAGAGTGTCGTGCGCACCGACAATGACCAACCCTTATCGGTGGTCAAAAGTCGTTATGATCTTTTCACTCACAGCCAGATGTATGACGCAGCTAATGACTTTCTTCATCACTTTGGTGATCAGACACAAACAAAAGCTATTGAGCGTGACGGTCTGCGCTTTGTTATGACGAGCACTTTTCCAAAAGAAAAGATAAAGGTCGAAAACCGTAAGGTTGGCGATATCGTTAACTTGCGCATTTCATTCATCAATACCTATGACGGCACCAGCTCCCGTATTGTAAAAATCGGCGGGATGGTTTTACGCTGCTTAAATGGCATGACAATCCCAGGAGGCGAGCTTGAACTGAGTTTCCCACACCTTAAAAATTCAGAGCTTAAATTTCCAGATCCCGACTCTGTCCTTGAGCTTTTCCGTGGAGCTGGCAATGTCTGGCGCACGTGGGCTGACAGGGACGTTAACGAGGAAGCTAAAGAAGCGATCCTTGATAGCGCGCTTAAGTTCCAAGTTGTGGCCAAGAAAACGATCAAAGATCATAGCGATGTCCTCGATCCAAACTTAGGCTGCCAACCGCAGACGTTCTGGAGCTACTACAATAACTTCACAAACGTTTTAACGCACAAACTGACGAAGATTCAAGACACCAAGAGGCTTGGCCGTCTCGATCGCTTAAACGCGATCTTCTGTCAGGTTACTGGTATCCATCATGATAAAAAGCTGTTGCTTGAGGAAACCCCCGCTTAATCGCGGGGTCTTCCCTTTTTTTAACTATTAGAGCCTGACGCTCGTCTTATCAGCCGGAAGTTCAATGCGAACTTTACCGCCTTCAATCGTCACAGACCCGTGCTCGAAGTAGTGGCCGTTCACCTGAATGCCGCTTCCTTGTCGGCAGACATTATACAGTACGGGCTGCAGCCCTTTGAGCCAGAGATCGATATAGATCGGGGCATTGACAGGGAAGTACTCGTTAGATGAGTTAAACTGCTGCGAGCTGTGGCCGCCGTCGACTGTGGCACCCGCGTCAGATGGGAAGGCGTCCATGATAGGCGCAGAGCTATTCACACAAGCCTGCGTACTGCTGGTCATCCCTTTAGCCGAAGTGCTGCTGATATAGGCCGTGTTATTAACGGCACCGTAAAAGCCCATACCCCGCAAGACACCGGAGCAGCTTGGCTGTATCGGCGGGCACCAAGCTGTAGTAACTAGCAGCTCCCCTTCGAATGTCACGCGAATCCGACCATTCTCCATAGCTGTCGGATCCTGAACCGCCCCGTTTGAAGCTTCCACAAATTTGAATTTAGATCCGCCGTTTAGGTTCTCTAAGAACCGCTCAAGGTCGACCGACTCCCCCGCATGCAAGATAATCTTGCCAGCAGATGTGACATTAGTGCCGTCGATCTCGACTCCGACAAGCGCACGAAGCAGACTTTTATTTTGCAGACGAACTTTATATTCGCTGCCAAAAGGGAGTCTTGCGACTCGTCGTCCGTTTTCGTTGTGTTCCCTGATTGGTCTACCATCAGGTCCGATGATAGTGGCAATAAAGCCAGGTTGTTCGTATCCAGCCATTGTGGCCTCCTTTTTGTATGCGGCGCTCTCGGTCCGCGTTTTTAAGAGAGCTAATTAGAGCCATCATATAATAGCTAAATAAAAAAGGCACCCACTAATCAGTGGAGAAGTCAGAAGTTCGTAAGACCCTGCAATGCTTGAAGATTTCCTTAACGTAATATTCCCTGTGGTTGTTGAGGCAGTAATGCTCGACGTTAATCGGGTGCATGAGAGTCATGGGACAGCCGTCGAAGAACATTTTGTAGCGGTTATGTTTTATGCCGTACCTTCCTAAAAATTCGATGAACTTTAATGGCTCTGAATCGATGGGGTGTTCGAGATTGCACATGCAGTGCCCGAGTTCGTGATACATAAGCTGCCATCTGTCATCCTCCCAAGTGTAGGCGTTGTTCCAGTAGTCAGGGTCAATGCCGATCGTAAAGTTGTCGGAAAAGATTGTGCGATAGCACATCCCGATAATGCCAGAACCCAGTTTCACATCGTAACCTAGCTTTTCAAATTTAAAGTGTACGTGATCAAGATCGCCATCACGAAGCATACCGTGGCTGTCTCCAATAAAGTCTTCAGCGTAAGATCTTAGGTTTTGATCAACGCTCCATTGAGCCTCGGCGGGCAAGGCGAAGAATAAAATGAACAATAAAATCTTCATTTTCAGAGACCCTTCATAAATTATGAAAGGTCTCTATCTTCTAAACAAGACCAGATTATTTTGGGTTATCGCTTGCGAGGTAGTGCTCTTCTAGAATTTCGTAGGTTGGCCAGTGAAAACCTGTTAAAATACCCTTTCCTGACTGATCTATGCACAAAGCATAGATATCCCCGACAGCCTCGTCATCCTTGCTGTAGAAGGGTTGCAAACCCCAATACGAGTTGTGACCAAAAATCTGTAAATATGGTTTGTGTGTAGGAGGGGTCCTATTCCATATTAAGGATCCATCCGCGTGGCGGTACCCGCCGTTCTTTACAAACTCAGCCGTCTTCTGAAGGGCTGACTCCAACGTCTCGCCAGCTAGAATCGGCGCGTGAGTAACAACCATCTTCTTATCTTCCGTTTGAAAATGAAGTGGGCGGCTTATAATCCAATCAAGGTGTTCCTGGGGAGGGCGCTTAAAGCCATTCCTAGAATATGAGGCTCTCGTAGCTCCCCCTCCGTTATTGCCGTTTTGTCCACAGTAAAGCCAGCACGGTTGCCCCTCAATATCATCATAAAAGGTTTTAGATCCGTAATTAGTGTAATAGTCCCACATCATGTGTTCGTGATTCCCCAGCAGACTCGTAACCCTTGGGGTCTTCATCGCCCAATCCACAACCTCGTAAGATTCATGCCCGCGGTCAACAAGGTCCCCAACAAGAATGATGGGCGTTGTCTCTGGCACACGCTTTACAAGTCTTTGAAGGGCGTCAAACTGCCCCGCAATATCTGCGACCACAAAATATTCTTCCATTTTATTTTCTCCTGAGTTTCCAATATTTATCAGTTAGTTCTGCCAGAAGCTGGGCTGATATCTTGTTTCGTTCAAGCCCAATTTCGTTTCGTTTTAAAAATTTAGCGGGATTCCCAGCATAGATCTGACCAGGCAGAATATCGGTCTTTTTAGGAACGACAGCACCCATCCCAAGCATCGCGTAAGCGCCAATAACCTGATACTGATGAAGAACCGCTCCTAATCCCAGATTAGCTCCTTCCATGATGTAAGACTCCCCGCCAATTAAAACGTTACATGACACTGTCACGCGATCTTCAAGAACTGAATCATGGCTCAAATGGCTGCCCCGAAGCATGGTGCAGCCATTCCCCATCTTTGTAACGCCCTTTGTGGATGAATTAATTGTCACAAATTCCCGCACCACATTAGAATTTCCAATCACAACTTCACCAGGACTGTTAAAATAATCTCTATGTTCAGCCGTCATGCCGATTGAGACATAACCAAAAAAGTGGTTGTTGTTGCCGATCGTAACTTCAGACCCAATGTAGCAGTAGGGACCAATTATGTTTCCAGTCCCTATCTGAGCACCTGTTGAGATAACAGCCGTTTCATGGATATGATTGCCTGGGAAAAAATCATCAGGGAAGTGCATGCACAGCTCCTTTGCGCAAGTCTAAGAAAAGCTGTTTTGCGTCTTCTGGCACAAAACCGCCTTTATTTATACGGTCAACGAGATGGACAATGTAGTCAAGCCTTCTTGTTGTCGTATGATGCTCGCGCATGAGCTTAGATCCTGCTTCCCCAACCTCTTCGAGAAGTGGAAGCATCTTTTTAAAATGAAGCGGCACTTCCTCCGGCATTTCACACCAAATGACATTGACACAATCCTCAAAGCCCATAAGCACACATTCATCGGTGATGGGTCTGGGTGCCATTAGAACTGTACCAACCCACGGGATCTCAAGGTACTTAGCCACCATATATCTAAAAATAGATGTGCACGTCGTCGCTGCCTTATATTGCGCAAGCTTTTCAAAGTACTTCGTGTGATGGAAGTCGTTTCGCCCCAGCACTTCCAGCGGGGAATGCGCTGTCTTCGCGAGCTGAGCACACGCATATCTGTAAGGGTATACAGCTTCAGATAGGTCCCCTGAGAGAAGTACTCTGTCAGCGCGCGCAGTCCAGTTTGTTAGACCACTTGGCAATGTGTCCGGAACCATGTGCGGAAAATAAACGTGCTTATTCCAAAGCTCATCAGCCGGATAGAGATACTTGTCTTTAAGCTTCCTACTAAATACAGCCCCTGTGAGAACGTAATCGACACAGTTATATTCTTTGGTAAGCCTTTCAACCTGGTCCGGTCTATGTGCATGCGGGTCACCGCCAATCATGAGCTTTGGGCCGTTCTTGTAAAAACCCATATGTTGTGAAAGAACATCGTCAACTACCAAGGCACTGCAAGAATTAACCTTCGCCTGATACTCGGGGCTAGCCACCTCGTGCGGCAAGGCGTGGCATGGCAAAAACTTAGGGTGTATGGCATTGAAGAGATTTAGAAACGGTGATGAAGCGTGGTACCGCGGCCACGCCGAGCTGACCGCTAGCGCAATCACTTAAAAATCCCCTTCCGCACATTGCAAGCAAGTAAGCCCCAACGCCCGCCAAGCATCGACAGCCTGCTTGCGGTCTTCAAGGCAAAATAAGATATCGTATTTATCTTTGATGTGCTCATTGTAGATTTCTGTCTTCACAACCGCGTCTTTGCGAAAATCGTTATCCTTGCGCATGAAAAGAGCTTCGTGCAGGTCTAGGCGATGAAGCCGGAGAACTTCCGCAGAAGTTTCGCGGTATTTTTCTGGCCGACCGGTAACATAGAGCACATCAAACATACCAGCCACATCGGAAAAACAGAAAGTTCTAATGAGCTGCGCACACCAGTTATGCGGAGTATCGTTGATCATGGCAGCGTGAAATTCATCCCACTTCTTCTCTCGCGCCAAATGTTCGCGGTGTCTGATGTCAAAAAGCGTCCCATCGAGATCGCAAATTATAGCCTTTTGCTTCATTTTTCCTCCGAAATTTTGTTGATGTCTTCTGCAAGTTTCACTAAGAGCCTCATGACTTTGTCGTACTTGTCTGCTCTCCTTGCCATGCCGTCATATGTCCGAAGATTCGTGTCGTGTAGAACCCAGTTTTCGGCTGCCAACTTATCAAAGGACTCAGCGTCCACAAGTTTAATCAAATCATTGTCTTTATAAGTCTTCTCTGGCTTGTCGTGAACTTCGACGTACGTGCCATCTTGCCTCACCTCTAGCCACACTTCTCTTTTAGCTTTTTTCATAAATCTACTCCGCAAGTGGAACTTCCAGAACATAGTAGCGCCCTTCAACGAGGTCGGGCGCATCTTCTGGATTGTTAAAACTGTGATCATGATCAGTAAACTTGATGAGCATCACAAATTGCCCAAGCACAGGATCAAGCACGATCTCTTGCGAGACGTATTCGAGCTGGCCGCCAGCAGCGCCCCATAGCCGTCCATTGCTATAGGTTATCAGGCCGTCCTTCATCCTCTGATACATAGACATCTTCTTTCTTGTTGTGATGCAAATAATCCCAAACAGTTTGAAGCTTGTGATGTTTACGATCCCGTATGCGGCCCAGTCTCAGATCCTGATATCGCACAAGAACTGAAATGGCTGCCATTACGTCTCCAAGTTCAATCTCCAGCTGTTCGCGGTTGTTTACGACCTTTTTCGAACGGGTATAGCCATGTCTTAAGATCTTGCCAACACGCTGTTGCGCCTCACCTAGCTCCTCGCTAAGGACCGCAAGACGTTCCACTTGCGCAGGAGTTAAACCATTAAACGGCTCCATTCTTACCTTCTCTTTTTTCAATCTCGTCATTGATGTACCAAATAGCTTTCTTAAGATCTTCGACTCCGTTTTTAAGATCAGCACGCCAGATGTATTTGAAGGCATTCCCGAGATTAAATCCCATGTGCCTCGTAACTTGAATGCATTCAATCCCTGATGGATGTGACGTATAGTGTTTTGGCGAGTTTACCGGATCATTTTCCATTTGCTAACTCCTTTTCGATCTTACCGATCGACTTCTCGATAAAAGCAAGCATCTTCCAGTCTTCCCGAGAATAAGGATTCTTGCCTTTAAATTCACAGTGAGAAAACTCTTTGTCTTTAAAGATGATTCTCCCAAGGACCTGCTCTGCACTTGGGAGTAACTTCGACGGAGCTTTAATGGTGTAGGTTCTGTAAACTGGCTCAAGTTCTGTTTTGTAGCTCATGGTTTTAGCTCCTCCCACATTTTCATGGCTAAAGTTTCGCACGTATGTCGTGCCATCTGCGCTGCCGCCCTAACTGATGAAGACTCGTCGCCAGCCTTCGGTGGAGGAAACACATCAATCGGATAGTTCTTAGCCCACCTGCGAGCAAGAATTGCGCAGTCCTTAACGGCTTTCAAGTACCCTCTTTCGTAAGCGCCTTTTGAAACTTTTTTGTTTTTTCTCATATTAGACTCCTTCATGGCTCAGCCACTCCGTGGTTACGTACGTTAACGCCTTTGATAGCAGCCGCAAGCATTGTCATCATTCGGCCTGTCACGCAAAACATATACTTCTGACCAGCAGGACCTTTCATCACAAAGTCCACGATGGGAAGTCCGCCTTGTGTGCCCTTTTCTGTAACCACACATCGCTCAAGAGCGAGCTCAATTGTGTCCGTATAGTGAGGACCTTGGTCCCCCTGGACAAACTCAATCGGTAGCATGTTCATAATTTCCTCCAGGCAATCCAAATATAGTTTTAAGTTCGTTTATGTACCCAATAGGGATACTGCTGCCATGGGCCACAAGTATTTGGGATATTATCTCGCGGGCTCTCTGCCAACTACGGTCCTCCACGCGAACATACGGATTCCAAGTAAGATGACAGTCAGCACAGCTCCTTGTGCCTTTCATATTACGGGCTACGGCTATCGTTTTACCTGAGCACCGCGGACAGCGCTCTGGCTCCATCTCTTGAACCGTTATCATGCGTCCCTCTTGCAATATTCAACGTTCGCAGTTGTCGATTCATTGAACTGGCACGTTCTACCAAGCAAAATGTGCCAAGCAATCGCGATCCGTTGCCATACTGAAAATTGTTTAAAATTTATTTCGAGCATTCTATCTCCTTTCGAAGGCGAACAATCTTTGCGGTGACCTTCTGTAACTCAACCCTGATGCAGTCCCGAACAACTTCGTGGGGTAAGAAATTTCCTTCAACAGCGCCGTTATCGCCCCAGATGGTAAATCGTAACGGCCGCTGGCTCATCATAAGCGTCCTAAGCTCATTGCACCGTTCTTCAAGGTGACCGAGCTCTGTAGCATTCCAAAATTCTTCATCACTCATTAGAACGCCCTCGAATGACCTAATGGACTGGCGTTGACATAATCAACGCAGGTCGTGGTCAGTTCATCCACAATTTTTGCAGTGTCGTGACACACCGGATACATAGACCGCGTCATATCTTCAGCCATTTGGTGGCACATATCGCGAGTTGGGTCCGGCCAGAGATACCAGAGGCCTGTGATAACGGCTCCTATGACCAGAATCAGCCTCATTACAGGTACTTCAAATTGTGATTCCATTTAAATCTCCTCTTCACTATACTCGCCAGCTAAGCGAATACAGCAAACTAAATAAAAATTAATTCAGCCGCTCAGTACCGCATACGGTACAGCGATGAGCCTTACCGTCTTTACAAGGGTTATAGAGCCTTCGACCTTTGCCGTACTTTTCGTCCTGATAGTCGTGATGGCACGAGCAAGTGATGATTTTAGTATCACCCTTCCCCGTACTTTTTGTTGTTTCTTCTTTAGCCATATAAATCTCCTTTATTTAGTGTAACCAGAAATAAATCGTAAGCCCCAAAAGAATTGGGTGAAATCCCTTATCAAGCATCTCGCCCCAAGCATCGTCTTTGTCCCAGCCTTTCGAGAGCCTAAGCTCTCCTATAATAAGTCCAGTGCGGTCTTGGCCATGCTTACAGTGGACAAGAACCACAAAGCCTTGCGCGACAGCCGAAGCAATAGTGGCTAATATCTGCTTTACCTTATCTTCTGATGGTGGCCAAAAGCTCGACATCGGAAAACTTTGGAAGTTTATCCGGGCTGCAAACTGTGCCCACTGGGCCTGCTCCCACGGGCTTTCTCCGCTTTCATTTTCTAGATCTATGACTACAACCCTCTGGCCGAGTTTTAACACAGCTTCGAAGTCGGCTTGCACTTCAGGTTGGGCACTTCTAAAGACTCCTGGGTAAACCTGTTCTATTTTCATTTTAGTTCCTCATAAAGATTAAGATGACAATAATGATAAACATTCCGCACACTTCGTCTGAGTGGTTACTTATAAAATCTAAAATCATGCGGTCTCCCTTCTTGCGTCAGCTTGAGTGATAAAAATCTTTCTCGGTAAATAATCGAGGATCCTTAGCTTTTCTTCTAAAACTTCCAAACACTTTGCGAGCTTTTCATGTTTGCCAGTCATGTGCAGACCAGCAGGGCCATTAAATTCACCATCAACATAAACCCTGAGGTAGAAGCCATTCTCCGTACTTTTAAGCACCTCGATCTCAGGATGCTCGAGCATTACTTCCTTCAGCGCTGCCTTCGCTAAAGAGAAGGCGGCTATAGCGTATTTGTCCTTTTCGAACTGATGATTTTTAACCAAGTCATCTATCTTTTTAAACACTTCTCTTTCAGTGCTCATTTGGGCCCTCCTAAAGTTTTAATGTACTCGCAAAGCTCGTCTTCTGATACCGGCGCATAATTCCATTGATCTACGCCAACGTTGATCATGAGTGTTCCTTTCGGCGTATACCGATGTTTCCACGCAGTGTGCACATGACCACATAAAAGTGGTATCCCCTGATCATCAATGCGGTGCTCAAAGTGCTTTACGTCATGCGAGTCGCCCGTAACGTAGGGCAAGTGACACATCTTAAACCTCATACCGTTTTTTAACGTAATATCGCCGACTAGAAATACGTTAGACCAGCCAAGATCTTTGTAGCGGTTGATCCAGTACTGGCGATCAGGATTCTTTTTCCGAGCCTGTTTACAGGCCGGATGACAATAGTCATGATTACCCGCAACAAGCTCTTTATTCCCGTTTAAGCGGCGAGTGTAGCGCCCCACGGGCTGCCAGGCTAAAGCGAAGTCGCCAAGCATATAGGCTGTGTCCTCTGGCTTCACGCGCTCATTCCAGTTTTTAATTAAGGACTCGTTCATGTTCTCGATCGTGCCGAAATGACCGCGGCCGTATTTTACGACAACATTGGTATGCCAAATGTGAAAGTCTGACGAAAAGTGTCTCATGTGTTAGTTTCCTTTTTAAATCCATACCGTTTAATTTTGCGGTACAGAGTTGCTCGTGAAATTTTTAGTATCCGGCAGGTGGCTGTGATGCGCCATCTACAATGAACTAATACCTCAAGAATGTAGGCTCTTTCCACGTCCTGTAAAGACTTTGGAGACGATAGTGTCAAAGTACCTTGTGGTAAAGTCGAGCCCATTTTTAAATATCCTTGATCTTCCTAAACAACTGAATTTATAATAGGAAATAATTTCCTAGCTCGTCAACCCTTAAGAGAAGCGTCGTATGATTAAAGTCATCCACATCACCGAGAACCCCATTGCCGGCGCGCCGATGAACTTAAATCTGGCGCTTAATAAATTCCAAGCGGGCAAGGTCCAGTCCAGGCACATCGCGGCATCTGACAGAAATGAAAATAGAGTTTTCAAATCAGATATGTTAACTACTAAAAATACGTATGAAGAGATCAGAGATACCTTGCGGTGGGCCGACATCTGGCACTTCCATAACTTCTATTCAAGACAAGACTTATTCAAAAGATACCCCGATCTCTGGGAGATTGGAAAAGCGAAAGCCAGAGTATGGCAAGTCCACTCGCAAAGATCCACTACGTGGATGGACATTGAGGAAGGACTTAAGGACGCTAAAGCAAAACATCTCGTTATTGGGCAGTATCATCCAAGGCAGTGGCCCGAATGTACAGTCGTCCCAAATGTCATCGATATTACCCTTCCCGAACTTACGCCGATAGAAAGAGACTGGACTATCCCGCTTCGAGTCATCTTTTCCCCTTCGCGGATCAGATTACCTGGCTGGGATGACAAAGGCTATGACGAGACAGTGCCTGTCTTACAAGAATTCGTAAATAAGAAATTTATCACGGCAGAAGTTATCTTCGATAAGCCTCATGCCGAGTGCCTGGAACATAGGGGCCGCGGACACATAGCGATCGACGAGATCATTACGGGTTCATACCATCTCTGTTCGCTTGAAGCGCTAAGCCAGGGTCTATTGACCATTGCCGGCCTTGATGAACTCCAGGTTAAAACCCTTAAAGATCTAACCGGAGCTGACGTTTTGCCGTGGCGAATAGCCGACAAGTATGGACTAAGAAGACTCCTAATCTCTTGCATCCATGACCCTTACGGAGTTAAGTTAGTCGCTGACGGAAGTAGGAAGTGGATGGAAAAGTATTGGCATCCTACAATCACTACACAGAAGTTTTTGGATATTTATCAGACGCTTTAGGAGATATAGAGTGTGAAGGTTCTCGGCATTTCCAACCCCAATTTTAAAGGCGTTTCCATTGCCACGCGGGCAACGTGCACGGAGTATTATCCCCTTCCTCACATCGAGCATCCTGGGGCTACTATTCAGTACGTTCGTACTCTTTTGGCGCTCGACCCCGACATCCTCGTTGTTGGGGGCTGGAGTAAGGGCTATAAAGAGCTTTTACTTAAATTAAAAATCGAACGAAAATTCCCTGTCTTAAGCGTTTACCATAGTACTGCTTTTCATGGGAATATGTTCTGCGATGAGATTTATTGGCAACAATTTTTAGATACAAAATCGCTTGGCGGAACGGATCTCATAGGCTTTGTGCACCCGCCGACTGTGAGATATTTTAACGACATTAAGAAAATTCCGGCTATCTTTGTTCCCCACGCTTTTGCCGTCCAGCCGCAGAAGAAAAAGGATGATAAATTTGTAATTGGGATTTTTGGCGGGACAAACAATGTCTTTAAAAATACTTATGGCGCTATTGAGGTAGCTAGAGATTTTGCGGCTTCGCATAAAAACTGCGAGATCATAGCACCTGCCTTTACAAATCAAGAGCACAAAGACTTCTTACAGATTCTGGGGCGTTGCTCAGTCGTTATCCACCTCTCACATATTGAGTGCTATTCAAACACCATTCAAGAAGCCTGGGCCCGGGGGATTCCTGCGATCTACTCTCCCGCTAATGATGGGCTGGTACGCGCAAACCCTCTCATGGACGACAACGATAAATACGGGCTTGAGCTCTTACGTCTTGGATGCGGGATTGATGCCAGAGAGCTTTACGCAAAGCTCTCACTTGTTTTTAATAACTGGCAGCTTTATTCAGACAGAACTCACCGTACCTATTATTCTCTTAAACAGGCGACTGACAGTTATCTGAATAAAATTTTTAAGGGAATAAGGCGCGAAGCGGATAACCGCGTTAGGGATCTTAGCATTTACCCCAATTCGTTATTAAATAAATAACGCTGGATAAGCCGCCTTTGCTTGGGCATACAGCGTGGTCATAGTTGTGTCTTCGCCGACCCCGGGATTTTGGAAGTAGCAAACTTGCCCGTTGTCGTCCGACGTGTCGATCATGTAGGACATTGTCCCAGACATATCTAGACACACTACGCCATCTGCTTGGGTGGATATAATGCCGCCCTGCTTCAACAAAGGCTTCTTGTATTGAATAGAGTTAGTCATCATTTCGATACACCTCCGCAATTATCATTTTACATTAAAATTGCGACATGGCGCAACGGTTGAAACAGTCGCGCATTTTCGATATGTCGAGCCGATATAACGAAAATTTTGCCGAATTTTAATATGTCGTTTAACGCGCCGATGTATAAGCAGACGTTATCTATTCTGTCAGCGGTTTGGCTTACACAAACCGCTGACATTTTTTGGATGCACCTAGTCTAGCACGTAATGCTCCGTATAAAAAGTGACAATTTTTGTCACCGTAACCTAACGCGTCAATTTAACTATGGCGCGTCTAAACAAAATCACTAGAAATTGACGCACTGAATAGCTTACAAAGTAGACGTTTTTTATGCTGATAAAAGTGGCACCTATTGCGTCAAGATGTTGATAAAGCTCGTGTATACAAATAACGCGGTGAGTGTCATCAATGTCATACCATTTTTATATAATATACTGTGTGCGTAATGAAATTAAAAACACAAATATATATCTACCCCCATTCTTGTGAAATTAATTTTTTCCATGGGTTCCTTTATGTTTTAGGAAGTATTGACATTTACACGTCACTCCGCGGCTTAAAAACTTTTGCTTATGGATAGCGCTTTTATAAAGTCTTCCCAGACCTTTCATAGTTTGACGTAAAATCGGCAGCCCCCTGAAAATTAGACATGGGGAATTATTTTTGAGAAAACCTTTTAATCGTGATGGCGGTGGGCAGGCCGAGCCGGCAACGGTTGAGGCAACCCTTATTTTCAAACTCCCTGGCCGCCTTGTAGCCATGTGCCGCAGCGGCGTTCTCTACACATGGCTTATTAGTTCCCAGAGACAGGCGGATCCATGGAAAGAAGGAGACCTAGTTTACGTAAACTTCGATCAGGTGACAGGAACGGTGTTCTCGATGTCAAAAACGGGCGTGAGCGCCGCGTCAGGAGGGGCATGAGCACAGACGAGGGGAATAAGCCAAATGACCCTAATGAAGGGGAGCAGGCGCTTCCTAAGCCCAAATATTTCGTCCTCTCGCCTGTCGAAGACGGAAACTTTAAGAACCAATCTCCTACCGTCACGGCCGTTTATATTGGCTGCGAGGACTATCCCCCAGAAGAAGATCTCATCAAGATCGATGGAGGGGTCCTTGATCGCGACGAGCTAGCGGAAGCGAGGCTTCAGCTTTATTTGTTCTTGCCTCCAAGTGATGAGCAGTCCTCTTATGAGGATACGGAAACCTTTTCGTACGAGCTCGCGGCTGATAAAGAAATCATCGATAACTTTTGGGACTGCGTTCTAAAAATCAAGCGTTTTGTGTTTGCGGTGAGTACAGACACGTACTACTTCACGTGTCGAGTCAACACAGAAACAAACCAGGTCGTCGAAAGTAACTTTGAAAAGCGGTTACTAAATTAAATCTTTGTGATTTACGTGAACGTAGCTAAAATAGTTTCGGGCGCGGTTGGATTGTGCCACGGAAGGTGCCACCGCCCATCCATTCTTAAATCTTTTAAATCCTGTCATAAGTTCAGTAACTACTAACGTTAGTAGTAATTAGTAGCAATTAGTATTTGGGAGGTACTTATGAAAGGGTTCGGACTTGTCGCGCGCCAACTGCGCCAGAGTGTTGGGCATACAAATGAAAGTTTAGCGAGAGTTGTGGGATGTGATGTGCGCACAGTGGATGCGGTGGAGCTAAGTATTAAACCAATTCCTGGGAAATTTTTAGTAGCCTGGGCTGATGCTGTGCGGATACAACCGGAGATGCTTGTTTATCTCTATCTCAATGAGCAAGCTAAGAGGATGTGTGTAGAGGCAGGGGTCACGCCGCTATTTAAGCTCGTGCCTGCAACAACGGAGGATTTAGATGGCTATGGTCGAAGTCACGAACAAGATGCCAGACGAAATTTTTAAATGGTTGGAAGGACAGCCTGTTGAAAAGCGCGGTCCTGAGGTTGACGAGATTTTAGAGAACTTCAGGGATCGCGTTCAGCGGGATGAATTTATTCCAGTTTCGGATATCGAAAAGCTTTCAGCCGAAACGATAGAAAAAGAGTTTAGAAGGGGCGGTCACCGGAAGATTTATTCTAAAAAGTTACTGGCTAAGCTTGATGGGAAAACCATACTTCATCAGTCAGCTTTGAAGAAGACGACACTTTTCATTACGATCAACGCGGCAAACAGGAAGCGCATCGGGTTTAGTTACAGCGTGGCGAACTACTTTGAAACTCCGAAAGGGTATGTCTACATCGTCAGGCAAGCCGTGCCGCGGCCGGTTATTTTTATTTTTACAGCCCATTTCTTTGATCGGTTCCTGCAAAGGGGTCTTAAAAATAACGACCACGCGGCAAGGATGGTTGGGGTTTTCAGGCTCCTTCGGTTTCTCGATCGACGGTTTGATCAGCCAGGCAGCTGCCTTTACGCCTTTAACAAAACAAATCAGGCTTATCTGGCAGCCATGGGCGGTCTGTGCTTGGGGTCATTCTATGCCTACAAAATGTTGCCGCCCGAGCTTGATTTTAATGGCGGTAATTTCCATATTGAAGGGCAGGGGCCGTTAAGAGAGATCAAGGAGCCAGAAGCGCGGGCTACGTTTTTATTTATGACATACGTCAGCGAAGAGATGCTTTGTAAGGAGCAGAAGTTTATTTACAACGCACTTCAGCCAAAACTTGAAAGCTAAATTTAGCTTATTTGCGTCATAAGCGTAATAGTCAAAGACAAATAGGAAATTTTTTCCTATTATTTTACAAAACGAAGGAGCAACAAATGGCGGAGACAAACGTAAACTGGAAGCCTTTGCTAAACCAGCCATCAAAACCTAAGCCTATCGAATTTGACTGGAGACTGGAAGTTAAGAGTGGGACATCGGCCTGTGTGATCGATCGCGAAACAGGCGGGCGCGTCGCCGACATCCATGGCCTTAATTACGGCACTATCCGTTCACGCGGGAACATCGTGATTGCGGCTCCTACACTTTATCGCGCATTTTGTGATCTATTTCAGTTGGCGAGGAAAAACCTGCCAGAGCATTTGCATAAAGATTTAGCCCCTTATGAACAGCTTATGAAGCAAGTCGTGGAGATGCCTCATGGATGAAAAAGCACTTTGGGAAAAAGAAAACCTAATGAATACGGGTTTAAAGGCAGCTGCTAAGAAACATCAAGAGCACATTCAAAATCTACAAAAGATAGTAAGTTCTTTGGTCGAGGAATGCGTGTGCCGTGTTTCAAACGAAATTCCAGACGAGGCTTTAGTTGAAGACGCGGGCTACATTTTTACCGGAGTCTCTGTGGGGCTTTTGGCTACATATATGGCATCGCTTTTAAAAGATAAGGCCGCTTCAAAAGAGTTTGTCTTTGAAAAAATTAAGGCAAACTGGAGCTACTGGTACGACATCACGATTAAGAGTATTGTTAAGCAAATGGAGGATCAACATGATAAGAGCGACGCGGATAAGAAACCTTGAAGAACTTGCAGAAGTTTTAGGATTCCCCATTAATGAGGTGACATATGATGAATCGGATCAAGCAATGGCTTATGCAATGGCTTCTTCCCCAGCCCGCAAAAACGAGATCTTTACCAGCTTCATCGGAAGCTGCAACCGACAAAGAGATCGAAGACCTGAAAGCACAGGTTCGATACCTGAGTCACAACTATGCACGTGCCATTCAACACGTGAAAGAGATGCAATCCAGGCTTTCGTTACAAGAAACAGCTGGGGCACAGACTGGGGGGTCTAACATGGAAAAGCCTAAAGAAAGCGTTATGGAAGTCTTAGGTGCCGCGGCACCCGCGGGTCCCATTAAAAGCGAAGAGATGACAGAAAAGCGGCATAAAGAAATACTCGAAGCATCTAAAAATTTGCAGGAGGTTTTCTCTCAAGCGCGCGATATCTTTTTTTCTGATCTTAAATACAAGGACCTGAAGTTTTCCGAACAGACTTATGTTATTTTTGACGCATGCACAGCTCTCATCGCGGATCGCGGCTGCTCTATAGCAAATGTCGAAAATACGACGATGGGGATTCCTGACGCCCTTCATCACTCTGTAGCTCTCTTACAGCACAACTTTGCTGAGAAGCAAAAAAGTATGTTTGATTATTTGGGGCGGTGGGTCCATTAATGACCAAAGAGGAGCGCGACAGGCTTGATGCCATTAAGGTTGAATTTCAAAGGGTCAGAGCGGTCCCTATTCCCAATCCAATGTTGGATGACTTCGAGTTTGTCCTAAACTTACTGGATCGGGAACAGGGCGTGGCTGACCTTGAAGCGCGTATTATGAAGACTAAAAAACTTCATCATGTGCAAAAACGTATGACAGATGAAATTGGAACTTTAAGACACGAGAACTCGCAGCTAGTTCATGCGGTTCGGCTCCTTCTTACTGGCTTTAGACTGCTCTATTGGCAGGCGGCGGGCTGGAGGCATAAATGGGCTGGTCTAGGATATAAGTGCAATAATTGCGGTGCAGAGTTTATGGTCGGCAAAGAATGGCATTCATTTGATAGTCCAAAGTGCCCACTCTGTGTTGCGACAAACGCTAAAGATTTATTTAACAAATGGAGACTCACCTATGATCGGAAAAATCAGTTTAGTGAACTTTAGAGGGCATACAAGGGAACTTTCATTCTTCCCTGGGATCAACATCCTTCGCGGTCCTAATGAATGCGGTAAGAGCACGATTAAAGAAGCGATAGCCTTTGCATGGTTTGGTACAGACGCAGTGGGCACAAAGAATCCAGATCATTTGATTACTGAGGGTGCCGAAGAGATGGAAGTCGCAATCGCGACACCTAAGTCTACCATTATGCGTAAGAAACGCCGCGGAGCCACGAGCGCTTTAAAGCTCGCCCGCCAGAACTTGCCTCCGGTTCCGATGTCTCAGACAGATCTGCAAAACCTTTTGAAATCAAGTCTTGAAGCCTTTATGAGCTGCTGGAATGTTGGCTACTTCATGGAACTTAAGACTGAGAAGAAATTAGCCGTTATGGCAGAGCTTGCGCAATTAGATAGGCGCGCGCTTCTTATGGGTCAATTGCCGCAGGGTTTTCAGGTTCCAGCTAAAGTGAAGCTCACAAATCCAAGGATTGATGCAGACGCTATAGCGGGCGATAGAAGACAAGCCCAAAACAAGATGGCGAGTAATGAGGGCGCTTTAAAGGTCGTTGTCACTCAGTTACAGCAACTAGCTGGCGCTGCGGTGGCAGATGTAGAATCTTTCCAGGCTCGCCTTAACGAAGTTAACGCGGCTCTTGAGGAGCATACGACCTACGACAAGATACTTGCTAAATATAACGGGGACTTGGCGCGATGGGAAAGTCAGGAAGCTAGGCTTGCGGAATATCGCAAAGAACGTCAAAAGCTGAAGATACTACCCACTGACGAAGTGGATAAGCTGGAGACGCACACTCAAACTATTGACACGGAGATCGCTGATCTCAACAAGACGATCGCCGCCCTTGAGCAAAAGTTCAGGACACCTCCGAATGCTCCAAAGAAGCCAACTGGTGCTTCTCTTCAGGAAGGCGCTGAGTGCGACAAGTGTGGACAGAAAATCGACGGCAGCCATCTGAATCGGATCATGGAGGCATACGAGCGTATGCTTACAGAATACAACAAAGAGGCAAGCGCTGTTGAGAAGCACAATCGCTCCCTTAACGAAAACATCTTAGCGCAAAAAGAGGCCATCAGTAAGCTTGAGGAAAGCCATCGGAAAGCTGTTGCGCGCATCAACGAGATTGAACGCGAGAACGAGCGGACTTATAAGCTAATGGACGAGTTCGATGAGAAGCTTAAAGCCATGAACCCGAGTAAGCCCCAGGCTCCATCAAAACCTACAACCGACCGCTCTGAACTCCAAAAAGAACAGTTAGAGCTTAGTACCGATATCAATGCTGTTAAAAGGCATGAAACTCAGCTCGAGCATCTTAAGGCACAAGAGGCGCTACTAACCAAGTCTAATTTAGAGTTGAAGCACTACGTTGATTCCTGCGCACAGCTTGAAAATGCTTTGCGTAAGCTACCAGAAATCGAAACTAAGACACTGCTTGAGACCTTACAAGTCCCTGGCGTTGTTGTCGAATTTCAGGACGGGGAGTTAACTGTTAAAAGTAGCGGCATCCTCTATCCAAGTTTATCTTCCGGTCGACGCATGAAGGTAGACCTAGCTTTCTGCCAAAGTTTGCGTAAAGCTTCAAAGCAGCCGCCAAGCTGGATGTTTTTTGATAATGCTGACCTCGTAGACAAATATGTGGATCTGCTTCCGAAAGACGTACAGATTTTTGTGGCTAAGGTTGATAGTTCGTTGAGTGAACTTGTGATTAATAGTATTTAGGAGGACTGATGAAAGCGTTAAAAATATTCGACACAATTTTCCTAAGCGCGGTCGGCGCTTGGGTTCTCTATGCGTGGGTAGTGCCAGCTGTCTTCGACGAAGATAGCGACATTGCCCTGATTCTTGTCTATGCCATTTTTATCGCGACATTTTATTTCATGACGCGATTCATGGTTAAAAAGATAACTGGCTGCGATAAGCCAAACAACAAAGGAGATTCAAATGAAAAAGATAATGGTCCTACTAGGCCTGCTGCTTAGTACCTGTGGATGCTCAAAAGTTCCGGCAGGTTATGTGGGAGTCAAGGTCCATACAATGGGTGGCTCAAAAGGGGTTGATAGCGAGGTTGTGGGCGTTGGCTACTACTGGCTTCCCCCGACGGTGGACCTCTATACCTTTCCAACGTTTCAGCAGAACTGGGTCTGGACTGCTTCGCCTCATGAAGGTTCTCCTCATGATGAATCCATGACGTTTCAGGATAAGGACGGTCTTCAGATAAACACTGACATCGCCATTTCCTACATTATTGACCCTGCGAAGGTTGCGCACATCTTTACAACTTATCGCAAAGGCATCGATGAAATCACTAACGTTGTTTTACGCAATATGGTGAGGAATGCTTTTAGCGCGATTGGCGGAACGATGAAGGTTGAAGACATCTATGGATCGCAGAAGGGTGATTTGTTATCAAAAGTAACGGCAGCGGTTAACGCACAAATAGACCCGATCGGCATCCATGTTATCAGCATCGCAAGTGTCGGCGCTATGCGCCTGCCCGAGGCTGTGCAAGATTCTTTAAACGCCAAGATCCAAGCAACGCAGAAAGCTTTGCAACTTGAAAACGAGGTAGCACAAGCTAGAGCTCAGGCTGAGAAAGCGATTGCGGTCGCTCGCGGTGAAGCAGAGGCTAACAGACTGAAGAATAACAGCATCACGCCCCAACTTCTGCAGTACGAAGCACTGCAGAAGTGGGACGGTCACACCCCTGCTGTGGTGGGCGGTAGCGGGAATGGATTTCTGTTTAACTTAGATAAAGTGGCAAAATGAGAAAACTAAAAGCAGCAAACTCAGCGTCTTATGTCATAGTAGATGCTGAGTTTTACGAAAGATTTAAAGAATTGTCCCTGTACGTTCGACACGACGGCTACGTTAGAGTTACGATTGATGGTGTTCGGGAGTTTCTTCACAGGATTATTACTAAATGTCCTAAAGGCATGACTGTCGACCACATAAACGGAAATCCTTTAGACAACCGACGTATTAACCTACGGATATGCACCGCTAGAGAGAATGTCAGAAACAGTAGGAAGCAGCCCGGTACTGTAAGCAAATACAAAGGCGTTCGTTTTGACCGTAACGGCAAACGCAGGAAGCGGTGGCTAGCTGGCATCGAAGAATCTGGAAAAAATACGACTATTGGCCGCTTCCATACAGAAGAGGAGGCCGCACTAGCTTATAACAAAATCGCTAAAGAGAGATTTGGTGATTTTGCTAAGTTAAATGTAGTCGATCCCAGTCCTCACGAGAACACCAAATGAAGTTCTGGTTATTTAAAAAGCTCCTTCGTTGGTACGTGACGAAGGAGCTTGATCAGTGGGATATGTGGAAGATAAAGACAAAGTACGGCGATGTCTTTATTGAGATAACAAGAGAACCACACGGTTTTGAAAATATTTACGAAGAGATTTGAACGAAGTCCATCAACCCATAACAAAGGAGACACAAATGGACACAACACAACAACAGCCGACAGCGCCGGTAAGCGCAGCTGCCGCAGCAAAGGCAGCTGCCGTCGCGCGTCTGCAAAATCGTGACTACTATGTAGTTATCGATAAGTCGGGCTCGATGGAGGAGGCCGATACGGCTAACGGGAAGTCTCGTTGGGACTACTGCCAGGAATCGACGATCGCTTTGGCTAAAAAGCTGAACGAATTCGATCCCGACGGCATCACCGTAGTTCCCTTCTCTAGCCAGGCTAAAATGTACCCGAACACCACACCCGACAAGGTGAAGGATGTGTTTGCGGAAAACTGGCCAGCAGGAAGCACGAATCTCGCAGCAGCGCTTCAAGTCTGCTTCGACGATTATGTCGCTAACAAAAAAGCCAAGAATGCCAAGCCAAACGGCATCATGATTGTCTGTGTCACCGATGGTGAGCCGGATAATGAAGATGCAGTAGCATCGTCAATCGTTAAGTTCACAAAGCAACTTGACCATGACGATGAGGCTGGGATTTCTTTCCTTCAGGTTGGCAAGTGCGCCAAGGCCGCTGCTTATTTAAAGCGCCTTGACGACCATCTGGAAAAAGAAGGGGCGAAGTTCGACATCGTGAACGCTAAAACCGTCGATGATCTGGAAAACGTCACTCTCATTGACGCGATGATCGCAGCGCTGGACGAATAAGTCATGTTTACTTTCGGATTAGCGGTTGGGGTCGTTGGTACCCTGTTCGTTGTCCGGTTCAAAGACGCGCTTCTTTTTTGGAAGAAGCGCGTTGAGAAGGACATCGAAACAAGTTTAAAAGGAGAATAGCAAATGGCATCTCAGCTTTTTATGGTGTTACTACTTGTGTTCTTGGAAGTGGCTTTGTCGATGGACAACGCACTTGCAATTGCGGGCATTGTAAAACATCTGCCAAGTGGTCGGCGCGGCAAGGCGTTGACCTATGGTATTTGGGGAGCGGTTGGTTTTAGGATCATTGCTCTTTTCTTCCTGCAACAAATTTTGACCTATCAATGGCTGAGATTTGCCGGCGCTGCCTACCTACTTTATTTAGCAGTTAAGTATTTTGTCTGGGGAGATGACTCAGAGGGGGATGAAGCCGATACCAAAGCGGTATCGGCTCATTTCTGGAAGATCGTCTTCATGGTTGAGATCACTGACATTGCTTTTAGTGCTGATTCAGTTCTCGCATCTGTTACTGTAACAGATGTGTATTGGATCATGGTGGCAGGCGGTTGCGTCGGTATCATCGCCATGCGTCTTGCGGCAGGGTTTTTTGCAACCCTTATGCAGACGTTTCCGCGACTTGAGGATGCGGCTTATTTGCTCATCACTATCGCGGGTGTTCGGATCTTTATTGAAGGTCTGACTGATTTTAAAGTTCCAGAGATAGCTTTTTATGCCTTTCTTTTATGCTGCTTTGGATACGGATTTACAAAAAAAGTAAGTGCAAAGGTTTCTACCTAAACCATGCGCGCCCTAATACGGCGCGCCTTTTTTTATTTTGGAGATTTATGGAAACAGAGACACAACCACAGATATATTATGCGCCAGATTACTTGCGCGCTCAGGCAGACAAACAGCTTCACGTTATAGCAGACTTAGTCGAGCATCTTATCCGCAAAGGAACGGAGCAAAAACTTCGCATACAGGAGCTTGAAGAGGCTTTAAAAGTTAAGGAGGCTACGAAATGAAAATCGGATTTGTCGCCTCATGCTTTGATCTAGGACCACACGCCGGCCACATCGTAATGCTCAAAGAAGCCAAGGAAAATTGCGACTACTTAATCGCAGCTCTTCATGTGGATCCTAGCCGTGAGCGCCCTAGCAAGAATAAGCCCGTTCAATCAGCGGCTGAAAGATATTTGTCTCTTAAAGCTTGTCGCTATGTTGACGAAGTTATCCCTTACGAAACGGAAGAAGACTTGAAAAATTTACTTTTACTCATCATGCCAGCTGTCCGCTTCTTGGGATCTGATTACGAAGATAAGCCTTTTACCGGCAAGGATATAGAGGACATTCAGATTCACTACTGTGAGCGGCTGCATCCGGTATCGTCGAGTCGCCTCAGACAGCTTATTATCCGCGACTTCGAGACCAAGACCATTGGTCCGAAAACTCAGGTATAAGTAAATAAGGGAGATTTATATGAAAGCCTGCGAATACTTAGCCCGCAAGTACGCCCAGAATTGGACGGTAATTCCTAAAGGTACCGAGACAATAGCTGTTGAAGAAGCCTATTTAGTAGGCTTCAACACAATGAAAGACCTAGCTGTAGGTCTCTTAGAGGACTTTAATGATCCCCGTTTATTGGGGTTAGCTAGGCTAACTAAAGCCATCGGAACCGCAAAAGTTAATCCCGAAGACGGCAAGCGTCTGGAGTAGCTTATGTTAGGAATTTCCCTTGAAGGTGCCCCGGGCATCGGCGACATGATCCAGTTCACATCAATGCCCGAGAACTATTTTAAAGCAACGGGTAAAAAACTGATCGACGTAGATAAAGCGTGGGTCTTTGATCACAACCCTTATGTTGTTCGCAATGAACAGCCTAAGGAGATTATAAATCTATGGAAGTTCCCGCTAGATAAGATCAAGTACCCAGGTCGTCCTATCTACACGAGCCTGGCTGAACGAAACGCCTTAATGCTTAGTGTGCCTGTGAGCCTTGCGCACCCGCGGCTTTATAAGTTTGAGGAGTGCGAATCATCCGGCACCGTCATCGTGCACACGACAGGTACTCAAGCTGTTCATACTTGGCGCGGGTACGATCAGGCGATGATTCTAAACGAAGAAATCATTCGTCACATTAAGCTAAAATATCACGGCTATGCCATGATCCAAGTTGGCGGAAAAGACGATGTTCCAGTCCCTGGTGCTGCGGATCTTAGGGGGAAAACTGACGACGTCTGGCGTCTAGTTGGACTCATTGCACAGGCAAGTGTTTTTATCGGTCCGGACAGCGGTCCGTCATGGATTGCTGCATGTTATCCGCGCGTTCAAACTAAGAAAGTATTGATGCAAGCGCCGCCTGAGTATTTTGACAACTACATTCCGATGAAGGTTACAGACCCGAGTACTCATTGGCACGATAGCTGTTTTAGGTACTACAACAGGTCAAAGCGAGATGCGGGGATGACTTTGAGTTATTTAAAACTATAAACCATAAAGGAGAAAAAATGAGCCAAACAATTATAGGACCAGAATCCATAAAGACCCTTCACGGATACGTAGATCGCTTAGAGGGCGGGACAGCCGTCATCATCTTGGGCATTGATAAGACAGGGCAGGGAATCTTTTTAAATGCCGGCGCTGTCGAGGATCTTTCGTACTTGAAAGAAGTTCTCGAAGTGACTTTACATAAGAAACTTACTGATACGCTGCAAAGAAAACCCGCTGAGGAGGTAATTAATGATGCGCCCTGAAGTTTGGTTATTTTGCGAAGATCTTATGGTTATGCGCCCCATTACTGAAGTTGGACTTCGTACCGAGATCGAGATGAACGTGCCTAAGAGAGTACTTAGAAAGATGGGCTTTATGGTTCGTGGTAAAGGCGAAGACACTTGTTGTTTCCACATCGTCACGCCGACTAGGATTGTACGACAAGAGCTTAAGGAAAAAGGCGCTGAAAGGCTTGGGTATCTATGAAGAAGACAAACAGAGGTTTTCCGATCTACTCGGAGTTTAAGGATACGTATAAAAACACGATTCGAGTGCAGATGTCTTCTAGCGCCTGCGCTCCGCGCTGCTGGGTGTTTGTAAAAGACAAAGACGGCAACGACGGCGTGTTTGATAAAGCGACTGGGCAATACATAAGCGCTACGGCTCATTTATCGAAGGCACAAGCACGGAGACTGGCGAGGGCACTTCTTAAATTTGCGGAGGAGGCGGAATGAAATATCATCTCTGCCAATCCGTTGAGAGAGCTTTAAAAAACTGGAAATCGCGAGAATGGAAATCCGTTGCCAAAGAGAATGGGATTTCAGTTGAGGAATGCAAGTCGATTTTCCGACAATATGTAAGGGAAGGTAAGCGGCTAATTCCCATTGGCGAGTGCGAGGGTTTTAGCTATGAGACGGGATGTCCTGGACATGAAATCACTTCATGACCGCCTTGTCGACAAGCAATCTACTGAAGAACTTGAGCGAAAGCAAAAGAAAGCTGAGCGCCGTGAATATTGGACCCAAGAGGATTTCGATTGGGCGAGGCGAGAGGCTAAACGAATACGGAAAATTTTACGAGGGGAAAAAGATGAGCACACGTGAAGAGAAATTAGCTGCTATCAGGTATGCCTTAGAAGCTGCGCGTAAGCTTGTAGCAAAACTTGAAGCTATTGAGTCCGTGTCGAAGCTACACCGTACACAGCAATATGAACTCGATATGGCTAGGCACACGGTCAAGTTAGGAGAGCAGGTTCTTAAGGAGGCGAGTAGTGAAAAAGCTGTTACGTAGGATTAAATGCCATTTCGGATTCCACGAATATTGGCATGGGTATGATCAGGCACCAGATGGGCACGAGCACCGGTTTGTGTTTTGCCGTTGGTGTCAGATCAGGTTTGTTAGCGGCTGTTTTGTAGAAAAGGAAGTGAAGCCATGAGCTACTTATGCAACTGCGGAAAAGAGTTTGATGAGCCTATGGCGCGGATTGCGCACATGGCGACTTGCGATGTTATGTGCGGGGTTGAAGAGGCATATCAGAAAAAGATCTACGAATACTGCAATAGCCCGTATGATGAGAACGGTAAATTTGAAGGGCACTTCACTACCCCTAGTAAGATCATTGCCTGGATGCGGAGGAATCCACCTCCTGAAATAAAGGAGCTAGTGGAAGCACTGAAAAAGTACAGAGATCACGAATCGTACGAGAACTGGGATCTGTTAATTGCGAAGCTTGCGGAATTCGAGCGCAAGACGGGAGTAAAAGTATGATTTCTGAAGAAGAATGGCAGAAGGCTATGAATGCAAAGGCTCATTTAATCTGTGGGGCCCATGCTCCATATTGCAAGGATATGGCGGAATGGGTCCGCAAGAACCCGCCGCCGGAGACGCTGGCGCTGGTTGAGGCGCTTCGTATTGTTGCAAAAGAACACAAAGTGCACGGATCGGATATATATCCAACCCATAACGCTAAATGGGCAATGGAAGCCCTCGCCGAATTCGAGCGTAAAAGCGGCAGAGGTGCCCCGTGAAATATCAGTGTCTTTATTGTGGAAAATTCTCTGACGAGCCTATAGAGCTGAATGCACACGAGCCGACGTGTGAGACGATAACTGAAGATAAATGGCAGCAAAAGCTGAGGGATACGTTTCCTAACATCAAGCACGAATACCAGGCAGTTGATTATATCAACTGGGTTCGGAGGAATCCTCCTCCCGAAGTGACAGCGCTCTATAGATCGCTGAAAATATATGATGAAGACGGTATAGATCTGTCTTTGCGAAATGCCATGGTTGCGTTTGAGCGCAAGCTAGGAGTTAAAGCATGACAGAATGCGACCGCTGCCTAGATTGGCAGAAAATGGGGCTTTCAAACACTTGTCCGGCTTGTGATCTTTATGAGGAGGAAGGTGAAATGAGAAAATTTTTAATGTGTGGCAACCCTGTTGAAATACACGAATGGACAACGGGCGAGCTCTCGCCCGATAGTCCTGAATGGTGGCAGATTGACGCTATAAAAGACGGAGCTGAGATCTATCTAGTGGATCAAGACTCCTTTAATGCGCTTGAGGAAGAAAATTCTCTACTGCGAAAAGCTCTTGCCGGCCGATCAACCATCGAGGCTAACTTTAGAGACGTCCAGGCCGACAGGGCGCAACTTATGGATCTATTGCGGGAGTCTGCTAAGGCTTTCAAAGATATCCAGGACAGTAGAGGGTCTGAAATAGCGCACGCGATGCTTAAAAAGATCGAGAAAGCCGGTATAAGTAAATAAAGGAGATTTTATGCTCGAAATGGAAGATGTAACTGATGTTGAGATCGCCTTTGGAACTACTAAAGGTCTTCCCAAGTGGGAAGATATTCCAGATGAATTTAAAGCTGGCAAGACCACTTGGAATAAGTTTTTTAGCCACATATTTTACCGCGGTGGAAAAGGTGTTGCGATGGACTTTAATGAGGGAGTCGACCCGAAGAAGTTTTATCGGTGGTTCGGAGCTCACGCCTGTTCGTGGGATCCTAAGCACGAGCACAAAGAAGCCGGCATAGCTTTTCGGATCAGCCGGTGGCTGAAAGATTGGAAATACACCGAGGAAACAACAAAGGAGTCCACATGCAGCAACCAATGACAGACATTATTCACATGGCGCAACCGATGCACGTTGTGCGAGAGAACCTTAGTATCCGCGAGCGTGAGCTTTTAGAGCGCCTTGATTTCAAAGTTTTAACAGATCCCCATCAGCTGGAATGTAATCACTTACGCTGCCATGTAGAGGTAAATCAACATCAGTTACTTTGTCTTTTAATTGACCTTGCTTGTACGAGGGAGCAGAGCAGTCGCTACCGAGCGCAGGCGCTTGATCGTAGCGATGAGGCTTAAGAATATTTAAGGTAAATAAAAGGAGATTTAATATGGATCGTTGGCTTGTCACTGGTGCCGCGGGCTTCATAGGCTCTCATCTGGTGGATCGTCTTTTGGCCGCGGGCAAGCGCGTAATTGGACTCGACAACCATTCGGCTAACGGAAACTGTCGGAACCTTTATGGGGCGCTTAAAAGCAAAGATTTCAGTCTTCACGCCGGAGACATTCGCGATCGGCTGCTTTGCAACTATCTGTCAAAAGAGGTAGATGTCGTTGTTCACTTGGCTGCCAAATGCAGCGTAGTTCGCTCTATAGAGGAACCCGGCGATACCTTTGAGAACAATGTGACCGGCTTTAACAACGTCATCGATGCTGCACGAGGCACTAGCGTAAAGAAATTTATCTATGCCTCTTCAAGTGCTGTTTACGGCGATGACCTGTCCGCGTCTAAAACCGAGAGCATCATTGGCAAGCCCCTGTCGCCTTACGCAACTTCTAAGAGAATAAACGAGATCGTAGCTGAGTCGTATCATCACTCGCTTGGACTTTCGGCGGTGGGCTTAAGGTTTTTTAATATTTTTGGTCCGAGGCAGCAATCAACGGGCGGCTATGCGGCTGTTATCCCTAACTGGATAACATCTCTTTTGGAGCTAAAGCCCTGCATTCTGTATGGAAGTGCCGGAATAACCAGAGATTTTTGTTACGTAGACAATGCTGTTGATGCCATTCTTGCGGCGGCTACCGCTGATAAAGATGTTGTCGGAGGTAAGGTCTATAACATCGGTATGGGCAGCGATATGACGCTTGATGAGCTTTCTCTAAAAATTCTTAAGGAATTTTGTAACCAGGGGCTTCCACTTCCGACAAAGTATATGCAGTGCGCAGACTGGCGTAAGGGAGACATTCCATGTTCTCGTGCGGACATCGAACGTGCTAAGGCCTCCCTCGGATATACGCCGAGGGTAAGTGTCGGGACTGGGTTGGCTGAAACAATTAAATGGTATAGGGAGAACAATGGCACATCGACATGATTTCTACAGAGATTATTTCAAACACAACTACGGTCTTTTAATGCTAGTCGCTGCTATATGTTTAGCGATCGGATGGTACTTACCATGAGCAAAGCTGACTACGTACGAAACGCAGCGCAGACAAGACCGCACACCTGTCATTGGCCAGGTTGTGGTAAGCAGGTAAAACCTGCTCTTTGGGGATGTTCCGCGCACTGGTTTAGGCTCCCGGCCACGTTACGCAGCAAAATCTGGAGGTCCTATGATCCCGGGCAGGAAGAGACGATGACACCTTCGGAAGATTATCTGAAGGTCGCAGAGGAGGTTCAGGAATGGATACGCGCGAATTCGAATGGGTGAAAGTAACAAAAGAGGAGTTTGATAAATTCCTTGGGACATATCCAGCGAACTATCTAAAGGACTATCCAGTTAGGTGGGCTACTCCCCCTTTTGTGCTTTTTCTTGACCCTAAACTTCCTCAGCCTCCTGCTATCTTTGGCGCGGCTAACGCGGCAGTAGCTAAGAAATTTTACGAGTGCGCGCCCATCAGAGCGGACGTCTCTTACCACATTGCAAGCGATGTTCTTCCAAACTACAAGCCGCCAAAAGAGCCCATCTTTAGCCGGTTTGAAAGTCTGTGGGTAAAACACGCGCTCTTAATGCTTCTCATTCTCGCCATTTTAGTTCCAATAATCTTTTATTTCTTCTGAGGTTTTAAATGGGAAAAATTGAACGCTACAGCAATTGGTGCGAGCTTGATCAGCTAGATGGCGAAACCATCAAAGATGGCGAGACTCTTGAAGTCACATTTCCTAATGGGAAAGTCATAAAGCTAAAAGCGGCTGTTGAAAGCTACAGTCAGAGTTATAACGATCATGGGCATGACTATACAATGCCCGTGAGTCATGCCTATCACAAATCCTGGTGGGCTGGGGTTCCTGTGCAGGTATCGCTTGTTGGATTAGAAGCAAAACGTATTAAAGGAGAGACTCATGGCAAAAAAGAAAAAGAAGGATAAAGGCATCGAATTTTCAATGTATGAACGCCGAGTTTTTGAATTACCTTTCGGACCGTTAAAAGGCCGCGAGCACACCGTGCTTAGAAAGATGATAGATGCGATGCCGTGGCTTTGCGTTGTAGCCGAATGTAAGTTTGACCCTCACGTAGCGGCGGCAGCTAAGTTTTTCGCAGCAGCCCAGTCTAATCTTCAGCTCGCAATACTTAATTATCACAAAAGAACAGGAGTAAAAAATGGCTCTAACGCTCAAACGAAATAGTTGGCATCGAAGACTTCAAAGATATGTGCTTGATATCAAGACAAACCGTGAAGATGACTTTGCAAATCTTTGCCCATACTTTTGGCTCACGGTATTTTGTTTACTTACTGTGCCGTTTGTCTTTTTGTGGCGTGTGCCGATTACCTACACAGTTTTCGGACTTGCTGTAATTTTGCGCACGATGGTAACAATTTTTGACGCCATCTCAGATCTTATTTCCTACCCTTTTAAGAAGTTCATCTGCGGACCGCTCGAGACTTGGTATGTTGAGACTTATCTAAAAGGGTTATCGCCTGAAGAAGTGGTGCGGCTACGCGATCTCAGCGGCTCGAATTATAAGTGGGGCAGCTTTAGAGATAACAAGTCTAAACGCCTCTTTGAGCGCTGGCGGAAAGCCTACGGGGACGAATGGTTCGCTAGACTTCGTGAGTACGAAGACGAAGTCGCCAAAATGCGTAAGCAACGTGCTGAAGAAAAGGAAAAGGCTTATCAAGAGTACCTGCGGTCAAAGCGTGAGCGGAAGGAAAATCTTATGAAGCTTGCGACAACGACGCAGAAGTTTGCGCCGTTCCTTCTCATTTTAGTGGGTCTGCCGCTTGTGTCAGGTGTGGTCTATGGCTTTTATAAGATCTTTGCAGCACTCTGGGCTGTCATCCCTTGGGCTATTGTTGGGCATTACGTTGTCAAAGGGCTTTGTTGGACAGGAGCTGTAGGTATCTGCGCTCTTGTGGGATGGATCGTTGGCACTCTTGCTTTTAAGATCATGAAAAAGCTTTTTGGCAAGTGCTGGTTTGTGCCTGTGCCGTTTCAGTTTCTATGGCGGCAGATAAGACGACCATTTAAAGCGACAGGTCGGTGGTTAGAGAACGATTTTCTGGAAGCGGTTTTTAACTGTACTGAGCTTCTCACGGAATACGTGAAAGCTGCGAAAAACAATTACTGCCCCAAAGTGGAATGGAAGGATGAATAATGGGAATGTTTGACTGGTACGGAAAGATTCAGTTAAAGACCGGACCCTGTAAGCTCATTAATTATAAAGTTGGCGACAAGGTAGAAATGCCCGATGGTGTCTATCTCGCTCAAGACGGAGTGGTCATTATCTTGGACCATAAGCTCGCAGCGACTTTTAAACATCTCGTCGATAAATGGGGCGGTAAGATAGACCCTGAAGAAGTTATCTCTCCAGGCATTTCGCGCCTTCGTCAGATCTATGAAGAGGAACGGAGCAAGGACGAATAATGAATAAGACCCTTTACTACCGCTTAAGAAATTTTTTATTTCCTGCTTTAGCGTCCAGAAGGCGCAGAATCGCGCTGAAAAGATTAGTGCGCAAGCAGCTGTGCGCTCATCCACGGGGATATTTGTATGATCAGGCTACATGTAATACCTATGTGGGTTATTGTCCTGATTGTAATGAAGATTATTTTATAGAGGAGAGCCCATGAGTGACGAAAAAGAACAACCATTTATCATGTGCGTACGCACAACTGAAGAAATACACGTTCCAAGCGTCATCAGAATGTGCACGAAGTGTGCTCATGAGATCTGGATCTCTCACGCAAGCCTTGATCTGGCTAAGAAAAATAATGCTCAGTTCATTTGCTTTGAGTGCTTTATGAAGCGGCTTGAAAGTCTGCCGCCTGACAGGAAGGTAGTACTTGCGCCGATGACTGAAGAGCAGATGAAAGAGATTAAGGAGTATTTGTGAACGCAAGTGATCTCGTCGCTATTCACAAAGCGCATCTCGTAGGTACTTGTGGTACGTGCGGAGAGCCTACCACAGGTATCTACGATAGCGATGAGCATGAAGAGATGGAAGAGCCCTTTATCATGACGTGTGTGAACTGTAAAACGCGTTGGAGAGTTGTGATATTTGATTGCTGTATCTCAGTGAGGGGTACGAAAGTTGAGGAGAATTTATGACACTATTCGTCGACTGCTCTGGCTCAGCCAGAGAAGAGATTGAGCTTGAACTGGAACGTAACCCGCCGCCTGATTTTAAGACCATCCAGGACGCAATAGAATGGGCTGAGAAGCATTTTCCCATGAACGCCTACTTCGAGGTATGGGGTAAGAGCCGGCGCATCTGGTATCAAGGCTACGTGAAGATGCGAGGCGGTATGAATCAATACCGCAAGGGCGTTAGAGCTAACGAGACAGAACTTAAAGATGGGAAGGCGAGGATTGTATGAATCCAGGGAAAGAACTCGATAATCAACGACAGGGAAATGAAAAGAACTTGCCGAAATTTGAAACAGAGCCGCCGCCTGAGTTTTGGACATGGTGGGCAGCAGAGCCTTCAGACAATGGATATACTACGTGGCCCATTAAGCCGACTCTTGTTGTGCCTAAGAGCTCAGTCAATAAAGAGCTGCAAGCAAAATTTGATCTTCTCTTGAGCGATTTTAAAGCCACAGCCGATTGCGCGCAGGCGGGCTTTAAATGTGATTACACAGTCAACGGTGCCGAAGGGTGTCCGTGCCAATGGGCAATGGCAAGAGATCCGGACTTTGGAAAGGACGCGCACAACGAGCTTCGTCGCAAAGCAAAAGAAATGCTGGACGGGGTTGTGGAGCTCGCGAGCGGTTTACCAGAGGGGAATTTCATGGATGAGTGGGCAAAGGAATTCCTGGCTAAGAAAGGCGCTAAGTGATGGCTTATACAGTGCGGATTCGCAATAACCAGACCGGAGAAATTCGGCAGTCCAGACCTTACGATTTTGAGTTTAGCCATTTTTGGTGGACAGACGGCAATTTTGGCTGTGACTGCAACCGCCAATTGGAGTTTTGGCGCGCTGGCAACGAGGACGAGACTGGAGACGCCCCATGTGGCGAAGGGCGTTTTACCGTAATCGAAGCAGTGCTCGAAGACGGATCAACTATTCAAATAGATACCGCTACTTAACACTGTGACTTCTTCAGGAGAAGCCACAGTTGTAAGTCTAATAAAAAGGAGGATTTGTGGCGCGCTATAAACTAACAAAGCACAAGTTCCTCTCAGACGAGGAGTATGCCCACCTCGAGCAGATCCTAGAAAAGTTTAAACACAAAGATCCTAGGAACTGTACGCTGCTGTGGCTAGCCATGCACACAGGCGCTCGGGCACAGGAACTCTTAAACCTTAAGCCCCAGGATCTTGATAACAAAAACCTATCTGTTTACGTTAGTGGTTTGAAAGAGGGTTGCGATCGGGATATCCCGATACCTAAGTGGCTATTTCGTCGGGTGATGACTGAAGTGCAGCCTGCATCGAAGTTCATTTTTCCAATTACGTACAACAGGTTTCGGCAGATTTGGGTTGAATACCGTCCGGCGCACAAAGGACTTCATTGCCTGAGACATACCTTTGCTATTAGGCTTTATAAACGCACAAAGGACATCAGACTCGTCCAACGGGCGCTCGGGCATAGGTGGCTAACGACAACCGAGATTTATATGCAATTTGACTATAGCCAGCAGGAGCTTAGAAAGCTCATCGTTGGTCGAAATTGAAAGGAGACTATATGAATAACGTACATTTCAACAAACTGACACCGGCCGAAGCCGAGAGGCTGGCACTCTTAATGGAGGAGTGTGCTGAGGTCCAACAAATTATTGGAAAGATCTTACGACATGGATACGAATCTTGCCATCCGTTTGATCGTAAGAAAGACCCGACAACCAATAAAGAGAATCTGGAAAAAGAGCTTGGCGACGTATCGGCAGCCCTCGCGCTGCTCATTCAGGCTGGTGATGTGACAATACGAAACGTCACCAAGTTTCGCGCAGATAAACTCAAGAGAGTGGGCAAATACCTGCATCATAACAAGGTTCTCGTATGCGACGCTTAATTTTAAAACTGTGCCCGCGGTGTGGAAAACTGCGCTGCCGGTGTTGGGATATAAATGGGCATAATCCTTAACTCAACAACAGTTATTGTCTCGGTACCTTACCGGGCGGCTATACGCCCTTTGCAACATAAACATGATATGGAGGACCAAATGACGGAGACGCCGGAGATGACGGAAATGACAGAAGAGGAAGAACGCGAATTTTATGAGCTGATGCAGGCATATAGACACGCACCACCCGCCGACCAAAAGGCCGTTATCGAGGCGTACGAGGCGGTCAAAACGTTCATCAAGCAGCGAATCTGGAAGTGAGCCATGACTGTGTGCAGACGTAACAGCAAATGCATCGCGCACCTCGCGGGCTTCATTTCCGACAAGGACTACTACGCCAGCTATGTTTCGCCAAAGCCTGCGGACTTGACTGGAAATGGGGCGATGCTGAGGGCTGATGAAGACAGGAAAAGGTTTCTAGAAAAACAAAAAAGGAGGTTAGGCTAATGCCGAGAGATTACTTTAAATGTGAGTGCGAGCAGTGGCTTAGGGTTTCGTATGGGAAGCAGTCAGGCCACAATGAAATGGAAGAATTTAGGTGCCCTGAATGTAGCAAAGAACACAAGGTTTTTTGCTCTGATATTCCGTTTTGTGTGAAAAGCACAAAAGAAGAAGCTGAAGCCTATCTCGCTAAAGGAGTAGCCCAGTGGGGACCGTAGACGAAATTGAAAAAGAGGAAGATCAGAAGTTTTTCCAAAAAGTGGAAGAACTGTGCCGCGACTCTGTCATGCGCGAATACGGATTTGGAGAAGTTATCCCGATTAAGCGAATTCTGATCGTTAACACATATCTGTGGAGACCAACTCTGAGGCTGATAGAAGAGAAGCTGATCGACGGATTTCTAGTAGGAACCGACAGAGGTTTTGATAACGTGTCCTGGTGGGACAGCGAGCGCAAGTGTGAAGTTCGCTGTTGGCACGATAATCCAGTTCGCGATCGACTTACGTGGTGGGAAAATTATTATCACATAGAAAGATGCGGATTGAGAGAGGAGATGAAATGGCCCGAAAAGAACAATACCAAGACGTAGTAGCATTGATCAAGCAAATGCGCCGCCATAGTTGGCTAATGAAGGGCTTTGGGCTTATCCAAGTGCTGTTTGCGGCTCATGCAGCAATAGCTGAGTTTTACTCGGTCATCCCGATCCACGCTCTCGCGTTTTTCATATTCCTGTGGTTTGACATTGATACGCGGCGGGACATCGAGCAGCTTGAGGAGATTAAGAGGTTTTTGGAACAGTGGGAGACGAAATAACAAAGGAGACAACAAATGGATCTAGAATTAAATATCGATACAAATCGAACAGCGCTGAGAGTGGATGATCTGGTCTATCTTGGGCAAGAATTTTTAAAAGGGGATGAGAACGCAGGATCGAAAGAAGCGCTTTTAAAATTTTTCGAATATGTGTCGCAGAAAATAGACAGTGCGGAATCTAGAGTAAAACTCAAGGAGGAGTTGGTATTGCCAGCCGATTTGACGGAAGAGGACTTGGTCGTTGGTAGCTGGGTCGGAGATGCTAAACCCTCTTATCTAAACTTTTTCGATATAGATGAATATCATGACGTTTACTATCACGGATCAGTTCCATACTGCAAATACTGCCACGCCCGGCTTATGAAGCATAAGCATCATATGAGTTTGGTCCTCGCAAGCGCTTTGCACAAAATTACCGATCTAGTTGGATGGACAACGAATGTCGAACACGTCCAGACTATTCACAAAGCTCTTGGTTATTCCGAGGACCGCAATTTTCAAAAGCTTAGGTACTTCAAACTGCTACAGCACGGCGAGGAAAAGGGGACGTGGGGACCTACAACTAAAGGGTTAAAATTTCTAAAAGGTCAGGCGACAGTCCCTAAATACGTGCAGACTTTTAGAAACTTTGTGACTAACCTGTCTGATGAGCTCATTTCTAAAGGTGATATAGACGTTGTAGTCGAAACTTACGACGACTTCGTGGACAACATGGCCCCAGTAACCTCAGATGATTTGTCTCAGATTAACCGGCACAAAAGCGACGAAAATCCCCAACCTACACCATAAGGAAAAAAGCGCCTTACAAGGCGCTTTTTATCTCTGAATATAAACAAGTAAAGTTTATATCCTGGTATAAGTTCTTAAAGGGCAATTTCGCCCTCAGACGTAAAATCAGCTACAGGGAGAGTTATGAAAATTCCATTACACCCGGAATACTATTCCGGATTAAGATCAAACAACGAAGGAGAGAAAGGGGTTATGGAGGTTTTCGCAGCTGCCGGAAGGTGCAGTTACGAAGTGGATATGTTTGTGAGAAACGGAGGATCGGACCCCGAATCTTTAAAACTTGGTGCTGAACTTTTAAAAAAGGCTGCTGAAAGTTTTAGAACTGATGTTTTTAGGAGGGCTTTTAATGCGCTTACATACGATGTCAACCTTATGCGATCAGCCATGTTTGCGGAGAAATTTAAACAGCTTTCAGAAAAAAAGATATACCGCTTTAATTCTAAGTTTCTAATGGCACTAAGTCGTATGGATGTAGAGTTGCGGTCGGAACTTTTACCGCAAAGCGAATTTAGCGCTTACTTTTCTTTTGAAGACGATGTCTTGGCAGATGCGGACGGAGAAAGATTGATCGGGGCTTATGTTTTTTTACGAAAACCCGTCGAGGGATATGACAAGATGACTGAGGGGGCTGATTTTGTGTTTTCCGCCTCAGTGTTTCCTCACGGACCGTCTTCTGGGTTGCATATTTTGACTTTTGGAAATCCCACAACTCTAATCGCAGGAATACATCTGGGGGCCACGTTTTCAGATTCCTATTTTAAAGTACCTGTCGACACGTCTGGATTATCCGATTTTGAAAAACAGCTTCCTAGGAATAATGGTCTGCTTGACGAAAAAGTTTTTAGAACTCTTATCAATGCTGTGATGTACCTCCACTCTCTAAATCCAGATGTGACTCACTTGAAGCCGGTCAGTCAACAAACATCTAGAGAGCGTAAGGAGACCGTTAAAAATGGACTAGAACTTAACAACTCTATCTATCCTTTGGTTTATGTCAGCTGGAATTACGGCAAAGGAGTTGTTTACTCCAAGGATAGTACGATGGTCAGAACACACTTCAGATGGCAACCCTGCGGTCCTGGAAGAGGGCAGACAAAGCTTATTATGATTCAAGAGCACGAGCGTCACTTTAAAAACGTGACACCAGATATATCTACGAGCGCTTCTCCATAAGCGCTCTTTTTTACATAAAGGAGAATTCTATGGCTTTAAAACCAGGAACATGGTGGGTCAAAAGCGAATCAAATCCCGAGTGGAACGGTGAAGGTCACGCTGATCTTGTCGGTGGATTTGTGATACCAGATGAAGCGAAAGAGTGGATTGAGCGAAAAAGGAAAGAGTTAAAAGCAATGGGGCCGCCACCAGACCTTGAGTGGGGCTATGAAAAAGATTAGGAGGTTTTATGTTATTACCGTGCGCTGAATGCAAAGGCAAATGTTGTACTTACCCAACATTTACCCCGCAAGAATTTTTAGTGGTAAGGCTTGCCGTGGGCATTCCGTTTAACGCGACTGTGACACCGTTTCAGCACGTCGAGAATTACGATAAAAACGTGGACCGCGGTGCGAGCGGATATATGATTGCGCTCGCAGATGGCACGTGTCCGTACTTAAAAGAGGGCAAGTGCTCGATCTATTCAATGAGGCCCAAGGTGTGTAAGGATTACGGGGTTGTGCCAGACCTGCCGTGCCAGTACTTATACCCCAAAGAGGCTGAAGCTAAACAAAAGGAACGAATGAAGAGGTCGATGTTATGAAAGAGACATTTAAAGAGACTCTTGAGCCCAAGGCTTTAATTTTCACCGAGGACCCAGCGACCATTAGATGCTGGGCTTGCGCTCACTGTGGCATTGTCTATAGCGAGAACGCTAAAGACATCGCTAAAAATTGCTGCAAGAAGTGGTTTTGCCAGGACTGCGGTAAAGAAACACATCAGCACTGGACAAGGTGCTCCCCCTGTAGTGACAAGTTCAGACTCGCAAATGCAGAGCTCCTTACGGAGTACGATGGCCCCGTTTATGATCCGTTTCGTGATAGATATTTCGGTGATATGGATGAGGCTACTGAGTGGTACGACGATCAGGACGAGACTGAAGAGCGTCCTGAATTTGTCTTTTGTTGTGATGAGAGAATCGCAAAAGATGATCTTCGTTTTAAGATGAGCGACTGGATTGTCGATCATGTAGACGATAACTACCACGAAGATGCGTCTGACCATCTAATAGGTTTACAAGAACTTGATGAGTTTTGCAGAGCTTGGGCTGCTAAACAAACGCTTGTTAGTTGGTTTCCAGATTGTAAAAGGAAAGTGAGGGTGCCGCCATGTCAGACGAACGAAGCAGTGTCATAAAAGACCTCATCGAAAGCCTAAGCATTAGCAACTCACCCTGGAATTCCTGGGAGCTTGAATTTATCGAGTCCCTTCAGGACAGGGATGCTGAATGGGACAGTCTAACACAAAAACAACAAGCAAAAGCTTTGGAGCTGTGGGAGAAATTATGAGTGAGGGAAAGCCACTCACTGTAAGTATCGAAGTTCCCGTTAGCGCGCTTGTCGAGTTCTTTGCCGATCATATCGAGAAGAGATGGGATTTCAGTGTTTGGGAAGTCGAGGAGTTTGGTTTTGATAAAGCAGGTGTGCCTTACGTTCATCTAGCAGATGGCAGGCAGATAACAGCAGGCTCAGCGGATATGGTATACTTACTAGGGGCGCGGAGGGTTCTTTTAAATCTAATGTAGAGGTTTAAAGCGTGTACGAGCTGCTATTGCTGTCATGGATGATAGCTCTCTTTTTCACGGTCTTCGGAGCGTGGCTTGTGCTTTATAATTATTACTTTAAACCGCCAAAATCGCTCACCCGAATGGAACCAATTACCATCTTAAAACCGGTTAAGGGCTTTAGCGAAGGCTTAGAAAAAAAGCTTGAGACGTTTTTTAAACAGGAGTTCATTGTAGGCGATGAGCTTCTGTTCTGTGTTGAAAGCTATGGAGATACCGCTTGTGATGTGATTCGAAAACTCATAGCCCATTACTACAGAGTGCCAGCTAAGCTTATCGTTAAACCGTGTCGCTTTTTTACAAATCCGAAGATTCAAAATATTTATTGGGCTTACGAAGCAGCGAAAAACGATCTTGTTCTTATCAGCGACAGCAACTCAATTGCTCATAAGGAGTACTTGTGGTCACTCCGTAATGGGTTCACAAAAACAATGGGCATTCTTACAGCTGCGTCTACGGTCGTAAATCCTTCAGGGCTAGGTCAATATTTAGAAATGGCTTACTTAAGCACGTTCTATGTGCGGTTTATTTTCCTAGCGAACCTTTTAGGTTTCCCCATCATCATAGGGGCATCGATGCTGTTTAGAAAGTCTACGGCTCGCAAATTCCGTGGACTTAACTCGATTGGAAACTATCTTGCTGAAGATTATATGATTGGTCAGAAGATGAAGGCGCTTGGTCATAAGACGCATGTAATGTCAGCCCCGATTAAACAAACGCTTGAAAACTACAGCTTTAAAAAGTTCTGGACGCGCCATGTGCGCTGGGGCCGGATGCGTAAAGGACACAATGTTTTTGTTTTCCTGTTTGAGCCCTTTTACGGGCTTTTTAGCTCAGGCGCTATAGCCTATGTGGCTATGCAGCACATTGATCCGGCTCATACGCTGCAGGTGCTTGCGTATCATTTCACCCTTTGGTTCATGGCCGACATGGTTTCACTATCCGCCACGCAAGATAGATTCTTTAATTTCAAGGATATCGGTGCGTGGCTTCTTCGTGAGCTCTTAAGTTTGCCCCTGTGGGCGCATACGCTTGTGGGTCAAAAAATCGAATGGCGCGGGAATAAGTATCGTGTGGGTAAAGGCGGTGTTGGAATTAAAATTAAGTAAGGAGATTTAAATGAAATTAATGACCTATGGCGATGAGACCATTCAAATTTATCAACCACAAGATATCGAAGACATTGGCTTTAAGCAGATTGTTGATGACGCTAAACGCGTCTGGAGACGCTGCTGTGATGATTATTACAAAAATAACGGCGACCGCGGTCCTTGCGTTTTAGGTGCGGGAATCTATATACACTACTTACCTAAAAAGAAAAGAAAACCTGTTAAACACAGATTGATTAGCGCTTTCGACGTGACCCCTGCGCAAGGCTGCTTTGTCTGGGAACACAGTGCTCAGAATATGGTAAAGCTTTTGCGTGATCAGGGGATTCATTGCTGGTTTGAGTATGGGAGGATGGATTGATGGAAGAGATGAAACTACCATGGGACACAGATCGAAAGCCAGATCATATAACAGACTCGGGGATTAAGATGTGGCTTGATCGAAGCACCACGCGATATGCATTAGCCAAAGGACTTCCGAAAACCGTTCAGGTTTTCTTTGTGGCTGAACCTAGCGGCAATAAAACGCGCCTCATTGTACAAGACGGAAAGCCAGTATATGAGCATCAAAATGTTGAGGCGATCGGTGTACAACTCGATATGATGAAATTCTTGGAGAAAAGCTAATGGGCACAAATTACTATATAAAAACGTTCCGTGAAGAGAAGAACAAGTGCGAACACTGCGGCCGCGCTGACATAACTCCCGAAGAAGAGATTCACATCGGTAAAAAAAGCGGGGGCTGGAAGTTTATCTTTAACCCGCGCTTTAAATCATGGGACGAGTGGAAGAAGTTCATCTGGACATGGAATCTTAGGATCTTTGACGAGTACGAAAGGAACATTCCGTTTGATGAGTTCTGCGAGGTGGTCGAAAAAGGCCAGGACGGAAGGGTACTTGGAAATCCTCAATCCGAATTTATGGATCCCAAAGGATACTGCATCAGCCATCATGAAGAGTTTTTCTAAATAGGAAAGCTGCGGCGTACCATTTATCGGAATTCCGATATAGCTTTAAAATGCTAGTGTTTACGTTATCTTATAAAACTATTACATGAAACTTTCCTAAAAGTTCACGTTCATTGAACATTTAAGCGAGGCTGAACATGGTGACTGTAACCTACAACTGGCCCCACCAGACGACTGCAAGCTACAACCTGGTCTACGACGGTACGGCTGTGAACTGGAACGATGTCTGGGAGCCTGCCAGGAGCTATGAGCCCCCAAAGCCAACGATCGACGAGAAGGCATTAGCGAGGCTTAAGAACATCGAGCATGAGCGCGAGCTTTGGGTACGAAAAACGTACTTTGAGCCGCGGCTTAAGACTAAAGTTCGGCGTTATCAGCAGCATCATACGGCTCCTAGCCGTTGCCAGAAGGCTAGAGAAAAGCGTAAAATGCGTCTTCAAAGTTATTGAAATTTAATGTGGGTAACATGGTTTCGACACGGAATACAGACAAGCGTTTGCATACCCCGGAGCATGAACGGATCATCAATGATGCAACTTATTAAGTGGCGACAATGTCGTACACGTTGACTTCGGCCGCAAGGCTGCAGTCGCTCGCGCTGCCTAATCCGTAGCGCGCGGGGCCGGTGGAAGCCTTGAAACTAAAGACCACCAAAACCAGGAGCTGGCTGAAGTGACCTGGATAAAAACACGCGGCAAATCCTGCGCGGTCCCGTCGTAGCGCAAAATACGGGCTGGTGGATCTGGCGGTGTAGTCCGCCCCCAATCGTGAGCTTGCCGAGTTTAACTGCAAGCGGGTCAGCCTGACCAGAAGACGGCTAAGTATGTAGAGAGCGTTTGAAAGTTTTTGTGGACGCGGGTTCGATTCCCGCTACCTACACCATTTTTGTTTGTAGCGCGGATGCCGGGCATTGACATCCGCGCTACAATTTTTAAGAATCTATTTATGGGCAGATCTCAGGCCGAAGTTCAAGTTTTTCGCACCCTTACCGCCGTACTTTTAGCGGAGGAAAATATAGTTATAGGGGCCTGGCCAAAATGGTTAGTGAATCCCAAGACAGGATGCAGGTTAGAGCTCGATCTTTATTTACCTAACAATAAAATCGCATTTGAAGTGCAAGGGCCGCATCACATAACCGATAAAAATCAAATAGATCGCGACGATATCAAAAAGTATCTCTGTGAAAAAAGATCTGTAAAATTATTTCGCATTGGCATTTTGGAAAATGATCCTTACTACTTTTACCGACTCTTCACCAAACTAAATAATGATGGATATGATTTAAAGCTCAGGGATCCGTCGTGGAAATGGTCGGTTAGGCGCAGTTGGGGTAAGAAGTACGCGGCGCAGATTAAACAAAATTTTGGGGAGTTTAATCCCTGTTACCAGAATCCAGATAAATATTTTGAAAAAGATAACAAACAGTTTTATTTAATAAAATCAGGTGGTAGGAAAGAATATCTGTGAAACCTTATGCCCGTTGATAGATATCAATCCTGGACCAGCGAGTCCAAAGAAGCGTGACATGGCCGCTTACGCCTCCAGAGAGGATATTTATCTTCACCTTTAGTGGTGGACGGGCTCCATTTTTTCATCTAAACTCTTTTCATGAAGTTTTTACGACTCTCCCCAAGTCTACCGTCATATTTGAGCACTGAGCTCAGGGGGGATATCGTCTAACTTCAGTTAAAATTTAGAGTTAGATACTTAAAACCCTGGGCTAATACCTCAGGGTTTTTTTATTTATTGTGCCCTTGTGGTGGAACTGGCAGACACAATCGCCTTAGAAGCGATCGCGCAAGCGTGGGAGTTCGACTCTCCCTGAGGGCACCATGTCGGGGTGGCGGAATTGGCATACGCAACGGCCTTAAGAGCCGTAAAGCTGTGGGTTCAAATCCCACCCCCGACACCAAAGGAGGTTTTGTTTTAGATATCTGGGTGTAACTCAGTCCGGTAGAGATCCTGGCCTGGAACCAGGAAGTCGCAGGTTCAAATCCTGCCACCCAGACCATTTTTGTGGAGAGATGCGTGAGAGGCTGAAACGGCCGGTCTGTAAAACCGGTGTCCTTCGGGGCCGCGGTAGTTCAAATCTACCTCTCTCCACCAGTTGTTGGAGGATTGGGTGAAATGGACGAAACCACCGGTCTTGAAAACCGGCGAGGCTCGAAAAGGCCGTCCGAGTTCGAATCTCGGGTCCTCCGCCAACTTTATTATGGAAGAGTGGGTGAATTGGTTAAACCACTAGCGTGCTAAGCTAGCAAGGCGTAACAGCCGTCCAGGTTCGAATCCTGGCTCCTCCGCCATTTTATTCTTACCAAAACCGTCGTTTAAAAGTTATAAGTTTGGTGAGGAGATTTAACATGATTAATTTACACATAGAACCACGGAAAACTATTTCTTGGGAAACATTCACTAAAGATTATCCGCCCTATTCGATAGCACTTGATGGCTTTGTTGATGGGCCCACACGCAGGGATTCTAAAGGTCCTTACGCAAACTTCGACCATCATTCTCTTGTCGATCGCATATCGACACGTTCAACAGCCGATCAGGTCCATATGGAGATTAACTTAGGACTCTTTGAGACTTTCAGAAAAGATGGAATTCCGACGGCGAATGTCTATGTCAATGACGTTGACGAAGATACGTGCCTTGCCTATTGGCTTCTTGTGAATCACGAGCAGATTGGTCATCACGCATATCCAAATATCAACCGCCTTGTTTATTGCAACGACAGGCTTGATTGCACGGGCGGCACTTATCCGTTCGGAGATACGGAGTTTCTACGAACGATGGCCTGGATCTTTGAGCCCTATAGATCTGTTCGTCAAAATGCTGCTTACGGGCAATTCGACCAATCCCTCATGGAGGCAATACTAGCCTCTGTTGGTAGTAGAATTTGCGATTATTGCATGGGAAAGGCTGGACAATGCTCGATTAATAAACACTTCGAGGTTCTAAATTCTTTTAACGGCTGGTCTTTTGTAAAAGAAACTAGCACATCATCTCGAATGTTCATGTTCGCAAGCGGGGTCAACGCTTTTCTATCTGATCGTGGACACGGGATCTATGTACTAGGTCGGAAATCAACGTGGATTAATTTTCCGCTTGATAAGATCTATGAGGCACTAAACAACCGAGATGAAAATATCACGGAAGCAAATCGCTGGGGCGGATCCAACACTATCGGAGGCTCTCCGCGGGAAACGGGAAGTACATTGCCACCCGAGGCTATTTGCGGCATCATTAACGGTATTTTAAATAAAGGAGATTTATGAAAATCAACGCCGGCAACATTTTCTATACCAAAACAATTACAATAAAAGAACCAGTGGATGAGAAGACCTCAGTTCGCTCCATGTACAAAGCTCATAAAGGTAAAGAGTTTTATGCAGTTCTTTTGGGGACGACCGAGGAGGGTCTGGCCGTTCCTGGCAAAGCTGCTCGAAAAGCACTTCATCTTATAGGCTGGGTTACACTTGATCAGGTAGCCGAGCACTTTGGAGACAAAGCGACTGAGAGTTTTGCTAAGAAATTGTCCGCTCAATTTGAGGACAAAAAGCCAAAAAGAAGGTAACTAAATGATTTTACTTGTATATTCCATATTCCAATATGGAATAAAGGAGATTTGAATGATTGTTGTTAAAGCGCCAGAACCAATCCCTATGGATGCGCCAATTGTCTCTGTCTTTCTCGCTGGCAGCATTGAGATGGGAAAGGCAGTGGATTGGCAGACAGAGATAACACACAGGCTTAGGTTTCTTGATGTGACCGTACTTAATCCGCGGCGCGATGACTGGGATTCGTCATGGGAACAGAAGATATCAAATGATAAGTTCCGCGAGCAGGTCACTTGGGAACTTTCGTGTCTCGAGCGCGCAACACATATAGCGATGTACTTTGACCCCACAACCAAGTCCCCCATATCTCTTCTAGAACTTGGGCTTTATGCTAAAACAGGAAAGCTTATCGTATGCTGCCCAGAAGGATTTTGGCGCAAGGGGAACGTGGACATTGTCTGCAGCCGCTACGCAGTCCAGCAGGCCGCAAACTTAGAACAACTTATTGGATGGACAATCGCGAAAGTGAGCAGATCTTATGCAACGTCGAGAGTGTAAATTTATTTCTCCCTCAGAGATGGAATATAACAGATGGAAAGCTGACACCAACTTCAAACATCATGTCGCAACGATTGAAAAGAAAAAGCCAGAGACCATCGTCAAGGCACTTCTTGAAATTAGGACTCAATTAGATATGCTTGATCGCACGGACATAGCTTTAACGCGAGTTCAGTTCCGCGCTCTTGAAAAGGCAATCAAAACCATCGATAATGTCATAGATAAAGAACGTATTTGCTGAAGTTTTTATTGCGTGGAAGTTGACATTAACGAGGTAACTCTATGAATTTAGCGACAATTCGAGGCTGGTTCTTAAGTCTAGTCCGGCCTTTCCTCATCTGGGCATCCGGCGTACATCTACCTTTTACGCACAAGCTCATCACAGGCGTTCTTTATTATCAGTCCTATCCTTACCTCAAGCCCGGGTCGATCTTCATTACGGTGATCCGTGGCGACCTCACAACAGCTTTTATTCCTGGCTTCTGGACGCATGCAGCGATCTATGCGCCGCAGCCTGGGGAGGCGATCGATGAGCGCGTTTGTCAGGCTGAGGCTCCTGGGGTGCTCGATACGGATCTTGTGACATTCGAGACGACTAAGGACTATATGCTCATCATTGAGCCAAAAGGTCTTGGGGCCCTTAAAGACACGATTATGAAGGAAGCCTCAGACATCGCAAAGCTTCAGGTGGGTAAACCTTACGACTTTAACTTTCTGTACAACAGCTCGGGGCAGAAAGCTTTTTATTGCTCAGAGCTTGTCTGGTGGTGCTATGACCAGGTTTGTCAGAAATACAAAGTGAAAAGCCCTTTTGTTCCCAAAATGAGTTTGGGAGTTCCGACCGTGACACCGAATGATATCGCTACCGATAGCGAGAACTTTCAGATAGTTTGGGACAGTAGAACTATCACGGGGGTGTCTTGGTGGCAGACTTTCAAACAGCGATTGAGTACGTTCTTCTAAACGAAGGTTCCGAATACACAGACGATCCAGAAGACGGTGGCGGCCCGACGAAATGGGGCATTACCCTTGATGACTTAGCCCGCTGGCGACAACTTCAAAATCAGCCGGTTCCAACTGCAGACGATGTCCAAAATCTCACGAAAGATGAAGCTATATCTATTTATCAGGAATTTTACTGGAAAGCTCAGAGCCTTGATGATGTTACAGATATTTCAGTTGCTACAGCTATTTTAGATATGTCAGTTAATCTCGGTAACTACAAAGCTGCGATCTTCGCCCAAACTGCGGCCGGCGTAGCGGCTGACGGAGATTTGGGGAGCGAGTCGTTACTTGCTATAAACAAAATGGATAGAATTAACTTTTTTTACCTATTCATCCATCAGGTTCAGCAATATTACGTTAACATCGTCCTTGATCATCCAGGTCAAATTAAGTTCTTAAATGGCTGGCTCAACCGGTCGCAAAAGCTTGTAACTCTGTTATAGGCTAAGTAGCTAACAAAGGAGATTTATGGCAACGGTAGATGAAATCATCGAAGGGCTTCAAATTATGAAGAAATACGGCACAGTCGAAACTGCGGCAGAACATGATGTGTTTTATGCCGGTCCCCCTTCTGGTACAAAAATGTCAGCCGAGGATGAGAAAAGATTGGAAGCCCTTAGCTGGTCCTGGGAAGAGGAATTTGAGTCCTGGGCCATTTTTACTTAAAGGAGATCTGCAATGGAACGACCCGAGCACGAAAAACTAAAGTATATACAGTATAAAAGCCAAGCAATTCATGAGTTTATAGAATGGCTGAGTGACACAAAAGACATCCGCCTCATGGAAAACTATTCAGAGGAGTTCTATGAAAATAACGAGGACTTTGCTGATGCCAAGCGCGAGTTGGATTACGACTTTGCCTTTCCAATCAGGGCCAAACTCACGGATCTTGTCGCGGAGTTCTACGATATTGATTTAAAAAAGCTTGAAGATGAAAAGCTCGCAATGCTAGAAGAAATAAGGAGACACAATGATTCTGCTAAACGACCACGAGGTCACGCCGACGCTATTTCCTGACGGCACTTCTCAAGTTTGGAAAATTCCAGGCGAGTGGTTTAATAAACACTCGGCGATTACGATCAATACCATTACATGGGACTTTTCTTACGAACGCGAGCTCATGCCTGTCCTTCAGCTAAAGAATCTTCTGGACAAGGAATGTCCGAGGGCAAGTAAGCACTTGGATATGCCTTATTTACCTTACGCCAGACAGGACAAAGAGATCGATAATAGCCTCACTTTTTCCTTACATACCTTTGCCACCGTGATTAACGCTTTTAAGTTCGATCTTGTGATGTCCGTAGATGTCCATTCTCCCGTGGCTTCGGAGCTTATCCACAATCTTAGAAGCCGGCAGCCTTTGACAGAAATTCGTAAAACTATTGCGGCGTGTGAGCCCCACTGCATCTATTTTCCGGATAAGGGTGCCAATAATCGCTATGCTGGGCTCATCGAGCGCCCGATGGATGAAGTGCTTATAGGAAACAAGGTAAGGAATCAGCAAACAGGTGAGATCATAGGGCTTAGCGTTAAGTGGGGTGACGATAAGCCAGCCACTAATCTCGGTGACCTCGATATTCTGATGCTGGACGATATTTGTGATGGCGGCATGACATTTATTAAAGCGGCGGACGAGCTTAAAACCTACGGGGCGCGCGAACTTTATCTATACGTCAGCCACGGCATCTTCTCTAAGGGGCTTAAACCACTTAGAGATGCGGGGATTAGTCGTATTTTCACAAAAGACGGGGAGATTAAGTAATGGGAATGTCTATGCACGTAACCGGATTTCGAGACCTTGACGGTAAATTTAAAAAGATGATGAAGGCAAAACAGTACTGCGACAAGGAGGGCTTAAGCTATCCAAAAGAGGTGACGGAATATTTCGGTAGTGAGATTGAGTGCAAAGATGAATACATCAAAGAGCAGTTTGCTGAAATCGAAATACCCCATGAAGAGTGGAGCGATGATCATCGTGACGGATTTGAAATTGAAGTGAAAGATATCCCCAAAGAAGCAAAGACTATTAGGTTTTATTGTTCTTATTAAAAAGGAGATTTAAATGTTTACACCGCAAGCCATGGCTCTATGTGATTTCTACAAATTTTCCCATAGGCCACAATATCCAAAGAACACTGAAGTTGTTAGTTCCATTTGGACACCGCGCACTTGTCGTATCGGCGGAGCTGACGGGGCTGTTATGTACAATCTTCAGGCCTTCAATCAGGAGTGGCTCATTGACTTCTTTAACGAGCATTTCTTTAAGCAGCCTATTGATGACGTGCTAAAAAAGTATACCCGTTTTGTGAAGTACACACTCGGTGACCAAAACCCTGAGGTTAAGCACATAGCAGACCTTCACGATCTAGGTTATGTTCCGCTACACATTCGTGCTCTACCTGAAGGAACAATGGTCCCGATTCGAGTGCCGATGTTCACATCTCAAAACACTGAAAAGGATTTCTTTTGGTTCACAAACTGGGTTGAAACGCTCATGTCTTGTGAAATCTGGCAATCGATCAATAACGCAACTATTGCGCAGGTCTATAAAAAGCTTCTTCACAATTACGCAATGAAGACCGTAGGTGATGCGAGCTTTGTGAAATTCCAAGGGCATGACTTTTCGATGCGCGGAATGGCGGGACTTTACGCAGCCACAAGATCAGGATCGGCACATCTTCTCTCGTTTGTTGGTACTGATACAGCACCGAGCATCGAGTACACTGAGCATTTCTACGGCGCTGACATTGAAAAGGAGCTCATTGGTACATCTATCCCCGCAACCGAGCACTCAGTTATGTGTGCTCACGGAAAAGATGAACACGCAACCTTCAAGTTCTTGATCACGGAGCTTTACCCAAAGGGTTTTGTTTCAATCGTGTCGGACACATGGAACTACTGGGATGTGCTGACTAAAGTTGTCTATGATCTTAGAAATGTCATCGTGAATCGCGACGGCAAGGTCGTCATTCGACCTGATTCTGGCGACCCAGTAAAGATCATCTGTGGCGATCCAAATGGCAAGACTGAAGCTGAGCGGAAAGGCACAATTGAGATCTTGTGGGAGATATTTGGTGGAACTATGACGCTAAAAGGCTATAAGCAACTCGATCCGCATATTGGAGCTATCTATGGTGACTCGATTACAACTATTATTGCTGACAAGATCCTCTCTGGTCTTGAAGCAAAGGGATTTGCGTCTACGAATGTTGTGTTCGGTATTGGTTCTTTCACGTATCAACACAATACGCGCGATAACCTCGGCCAAGCACTTAAAGCAACAGCTTGTATTGTAGACGGACAGGAGCGCCAAATGTTCAAAGATCCTGTAACTGACAGTGGTGTTAAGAAGTCGCCCAAAGGCCGCATCGTTGTTTATCGCGATCTTGATACAGGCGTTTTGAAATGTCAGGATGGTCTGAGTCTTCTTGAAGAGTACCCGAATGATCTGCTTCGGACGGTGTTCTTAGACGGGAAGATTCAAAACTTCCAAACGTTCTCAGAGATTAGGAATAGACTTGCGGAATGCACAGGCGTTCCGTTTTAAAATTGGCTGTCTGCGAGGCAGTCCTTGAGGTGGTAAGATAATATAGCTAGGTACAGGCGTTTTAGCCGTATTGAAGACCCTTTACTAAAGGACGGACTACATCATCCACCACTTCAAGGCTGCCCGCGGGCGTGCCTTACAAAGGAGACGCAAATGACAAAAGAAATTATGGATCTAGTAACTAAGAGCTTGCCTGCGATGCAAGTAGAGGCTCTTCGCTCGGAGCTTGCAAAAGCCGCCCGCGTTCCCGAACTTGAGAAAGCCAATGCTGATCTTCGAGAGCGATACGACGCCTGCAATCAAAAACTTCTGGCGCTAGAGAATAGGGTTAAAAAACAAGAAGAGATAGATGCTAAGCTGGCTGACATTGCAAAACGCGAACAACGCTTTGAAGTTGAGCTTTTAAAGAAAGATGTCGAGTCGCACAAAATGACGGCATCTATGCAAAACGATCTCATACGGGCGGCGTTTAAGAGCCCAGCTATTCAGCGCTCCATGTGGGAAGAGAAGATCGATCCGAACAACATCTACAGTAAACAGACTGTTCATAAGGGTGAAACCACCACACACGGAGAGTAAAATGCCAAAAGCGGCTCTTTATTTTAAACTTCCCGAGGAGAATGAAGAATTTAAGATAGCTTGCAAAGCAGGGGCTATGGATTTTTTTATTCACGAATTCGGTGAAAAACTTCGTAGGCGCTACAAACACACGGATCCCAAGAACAATGACGCCTACGAAGAGTATGAAGCCATAAGAGAGGAATTTTTTAATTTATTGGAGGAACATCTTGGACAAGATTAAACGAGCTTTATTTATGACCATTATTGACCTTATCGTCCTGGCCGTCGGTTGGTTTCTGGTATCATTCATCCTAAATACCCTGCGGACCCAAATAGGACTTATGCCGACTGTAGTCGTGGCGGTAGCCGTCCCGACTTTATTATTGTTTTTCCGCGCACTTATTGCAGAGATAAAAAAGCCTGGACAAAAAGAAAAGCCAAAGGCATAGTAATAGGCATGGAACGTTAGATACCTAAAAAACCTCCGTGATTGTGTGAATTTGCGTTTTTGCTAGCAACTTTCACAAAAATCTAAAAATTACGGAGGAATAAATGTCACCCTTAAAACAAATGAAAGAGGAGCTAAAAGCCCTCGCTAAAAACATCAGTCTTACGCGCGCCGCAGTTAAGGAATTTCAACGAAGCCGCGGAGTCAGTAATTTCCCGCCCGACTCTAAACCGCTCTGGAAATCAGTTCCGGAGTTCAGGCATAAGCACATCGCTTACTGCCTGGCTCGCGGAAGATCCTACGAGCAGATTGAGTCAAAGGTCCACGAAGGTAACGAACCTAAGTGGGATATCATCAACGCATTATTAAAGAAGGTGCAAGATGAGCAGGCGGCTTTTCGTGCTAGTCAGATCCGACCTGTCGCGTAGTCAGCAAGCGGTGCAGGCCGGCCATGCCGTGGCGGCCTTCTGCTCTCGCGAATTTAGGCGACATCACTGGAATGGACGGGAAATGGAAGTAGTTCCAGCACGTTGGGACGGTGAGACACTTGTGTATCTAAAGACAGACCCAGTCTCGTTTAAAGAAGCCTATACTGACTGCGAGGAAGCATACCCCTTCTACGAACCAGACATTGGTAACGAAATGACAGCATTTGCGACACTTTCGCCTCCTGATTGGTTTGATTTCCTTAAGCTGGTATAATGGTCTGCTCGGGTGGCCGATCGGTCAGGCGCTGCTCTCTAAAAGTAGTTAGGTGGGTTCGATTCCCATCCCGAGCGCCACAAACCAAAGGAGAGGTTATGTTAAAGCTGTTAGTGATCGTGTTAGTAAGTTGTCAGGCGATGGCCACAGAATATATCGTGCGCCTTCCGTCGGATCCTCAGGCATTAAGTCTTAATGCGGCTGCGGCTAGCGTTCCAATCAAAAGGCATCTCCGGTACTTCGAAGGTTTTGTGGCTGATCTCAGCGATCGCCAAGTAGCAAACTTCAAGAACCAAGGATTTATGGTGGAGAAGAATGGCACAGTCCATATCATGGGCCGTCCGCGCGTCGCGGCTAGCGACACCGTAACGCCAGTTCCGTGGGGAACGACTGCGGTCAATGCCCCTCAAGCTAATAAGCTACCAAACGGGAGTGGAGAGGGCGTTACAATCTGTGTTGTTGATACGGGGGCTGGAACTGATCATCCGGACTTAGCCGGCGTCTATCTGCCTGGCGTTGCTATTATCAAAACGACAGCTACTGGGAAAGAGGATTGGTACGACGATATGGGCCACGGGACACACGTCTCCGGAACTATTGCAGCCAAAGCCGATTCTCAAAATGGTGTCCAGGGTGTCGCACCTAAGGCTAAAATATTTCCTGTCAAAGTCCTTGATTCTCAAGGAAGCGGGACCGACGCGAATGTGGCTGATGGGATTAAAGCCTGCATTGGACACGCCTCGATTATCAGTATGAGTTTAGGGGGCGGGGACAGTTCCATCATGAAAGAAGCTGTGGCTGACGCGCAGAGAGCTGGTTTAATTGTCGTAGCCGCGGCTGGCAATGACGGCGGGGCTGTGATCTACCCTGCAGCCTATCCTGGCGTTCTTGCTGTTTCGGCGGTCGATGTCAATTATAAGCTCGCTGACTTCAGCAATTTCGGTCCGGAGATAGCCTATGCTGCTCCAGGGGTTGCCGTTAGATCAACGATCCCGGGCGGGTTTGCGACATGGGATGGGACTTCTATGGCCACTCCCCACGTGGCGGCTGTGCTTGCGATCAGTAAATCCCGCGGAGCGCAGCTTAAGGCGCGCGACATAAAACTAACAAAAGAACAGCAGGGCAATGGCTTTGTTGACGCCTGGCTAAGTGCTCAAGTAAAGTAAGCTCATGAAGTCGGGGCGATCTTCGCCCCGACACCAACTGGAGATTTATGATTTATTTAGTTATCTGGATTCATTTCATTGCCGATTTCATTTTTCAAACCCGCCGCATGGCTGATAACAAGAGCAAATCGCTTTCGTGGCTTACTTGTCATTGCTGCGAGTACACAGTCTTTTTATTTGTGCTCGGCTGGCAGTATGCTGTGATCAACGGCGCAGCCCACTTTGTGACAGATTTTATTACGTCAAAACTGAGTAAGAACTTTTACCTTAAGCAGAACATGAAAGGCTTTTGGATCACGATTGGAGCTGATCAAGCCATTCACATGACGTGTTTAATTTACACATTGAGGTGGGCAGATGCGAGCTTTATATCCAGGTTCTTTTAATCCCTGGCACGAGGGGCACGAAGACATTTACCAGCAAGCAAAGAAGGTCTTTGATGAAGTCCATATCCTAACGGTGACTAAAGAGACGGGGCTTTTGTCAGACTATTTGGCAAAAAATCCGTACGATGCCATCGTTAGAGGCTTAAGAAACATTCTGGACTTTGAATATGAGCGAAGCCTCAAAACGTGGTATGAAAGCTACGGGATTAAAATTCCGATTGTCTTTTTCGTGTGTGATCCCAAAAATGCGCACCTTTCTAGCACGATCATAAGGTCTATTAGAGGCCTCAAGTCAGACAAGGATTTGCAATCTAAATAAGGTCGTATGGCAGAGCGGCATATGCTGACGGACTCTAAATCCGTTTTACGTGGGTTCGAATCCCTCTACGACCTCCACTTTTAAAACTACCATTTAGGGTCTACAATGTATCCTCCTATCCAAAGGAGGATATCATGGTAGTTCAAGGGCGTGTCCTTAACTGGCGACCATCGCTTAAGGATGCAAACGACAAACAATATAAACACATCGAGCTTGCGGTTCCGCGCCTCATCTTGCCGGCGAGCATGGATCTAAGACCCAAATGCTCTCCCGTCATGGACCAACTGCAAATGGGTTCTTGTAGTGGGAATGCCACAGCCGGTGCTGTGGAGTTTCTTGAACTTCAAGAGCTTCCGCTACCTGGCGCACAACCTCAGGAATATGTTCCTGGCAAGTTTGATCCCGTTTCGCGGCTTTTTATTTACTGGAATGAGCGCGCGCTTGAAGGGACAACTGGACAGGATGCCGGTGCCACGACACTGCGAGATGCTTGCGTAGCCGTCCAATCAAAAGGCGTACCCCGCGAAAGCACATGGCCCTACCTGCAATCGAATCTCCTGCGCTGCCCGACTTCTCAGGCTTATGGAGAGGCTTACCATCACAAGGTACCGTTCTTTTACGAACTCAGTGACCTTACGGAGCTTAAACGTTGCCTCGCTAATGGATTCCCGCACCTTTTTGGTATCCCTGTTTACAGCTCATTTCTGAGCCAGCAGGCGGCAATGACTGGTATTATCCCAATGCCTGGCGGCCGTGGCGATACCATTCAAGGTGGTCATGCGCTTCTATGTGTTGGCTATGATGATATGAACCAGTGGTTCATCTTCCGAAATAGCTGGGGCGTTTCTTGGGGTCAAGCGGGCTATGGCTTCTTGCCGTACGCTTACATGGAAATGTACGCTGATGACTTCTACACTCTGCGCCGGCTTCCAGCCACCAGCGGTGCTAAAAAACCTGCCACTGTGCCGACTGCACAACTTCCGCAAGCTGCTTAAATCTTAATGACCAGAAACTGGGCGATTTCGCCTGGTTTCTGGTTATAAGTAAATAAAGACAGTTTACAATAATTTACTAGAAGTTATTGCTAGAGGTTACTAGACGTTGATGCTCTGAGCTGAGCGTCAACTGAGTTATTTCAAGCACTTACATTCTAGAAGATAAGGGGGATATAATGGTAGCTTTGGGGGTTAACATGAAGAATCTATTGTTTGGGGCAGCCACTGTTGCTTTGATTCAACTCATCACGTCTATCTCGATTCATAGCTTTGGTCTTTTTGTTGTTTGCCTTTTGTGGGCTTACGAATTACTGTAAATAGCGTTAATTTATTTAGGAGATCTATGAACCACTTAATATCGGAAATCTACGAGACCGCAAAAGAAAAAGGCTGGTGGCCGTCGGAACAACATAAAGATGTTCCGATGAAATCGTTTGATGCTATCAGGATGCTCATCGTTTCTGAGATCGCCGAGGCCACGGAAGAAGTGCGGTCGAAAAAGCCGGCAATCTATCAGGTGCATGACCGCGGCCTTGACGGCCCTATGGCATTCACTCCGGACAGTAAGCACTGGACACCAAGTCTGAAGCCCGAGGGCGAAGCCGTCGAGCTCGCAGACGCGGTCATTCGCATTCTTGACTATTTTGGTCACAAAGGTTGGCAAGTTGAAGAATGGATTCCTGGCGGTCTTAGTATTAGCGATGACCCGCTTGAGCATCATATGCACTTTGTAAAGCTTATCTCACGTGCCGAGTTCGGGGCGGCGCATGATTGTCTATCTGGAGCTGTGAGACTTATTGAGAAATATTTTCAAAAGAACGGCTGGGATCTTGAAAAAGTAATGCGTCTTAAGATGGATTACAATAAGACCCGTTCTTTTCGCCATGGTAATAAAGCATACTAAACGGCGCGCGCAGTTAACCCCAGCGGGGCAATTAGGAGTAATGCTGTGAGAACCTAAACAGCCTGCGCGCGTTTTTTAAACTTCAAGGAGATTTAAATGAGAGGCTATTTCGGGGTGGCTGTATATCACCCCAAACGCTCCATTAATGTCGGTAGCCTCTGGCGTACCGCTCACATTCTTGGCGCAAAATTTTTAGCTACAATAGGTCACAGATACCGCAACCAGGCATCTGACACTGTTAAAGCCACGAGGCACACGCCACTTTTTGAGTACGAATCGTTTGATAAATTCTACGAAAATATTCCGCGCGATTGTAAACTTGTTGGCTTAGAGTTAGTACCTGAGGGCATATCTATCGAGAAGTTTTCGCATCCGCACAGGGCTATTTATCTATTAGGTGCCGAAGACCATGGCTTGCCAGAACAAGTTCTGGCCAGATGTCATCACTTAGTGCGACTCCCGGGTACGTTCTCTCTCAACCTGGCTGTTGCTGGAAGCATTGTTATTTATGATCGCGTAAGAGAAAGGATTCCCAATGGCTAAATGCTGGGTAGTTACATCAGGCGAATATTCCGATTACCGCGTCGCGCGGGTATTTACAAAAGAAGAGCTCGCAGTCCAATGGGTTGGCGGCTTTAACACGTCATACTCTATTGAGGAGTACGATCTTGACAGCATGGATGAGCAGCCAAAAGCGGTGTCGTCGAAAGTCGTCATGGATTGGGAGGATGGAACGGTTTATGAATATGCAGCACATAGCTTGGATGTTTCAAAGCCTGTAAAATGGTGGGGCGGGCCGGACAACGCTATTCCCATGGAAGTTTTTTGTTTAAAAGAGGAAAAACTTCGTGCCACGAGCTATGTCACTAAGAAGGTCATTATTATATGGTTTCCTTTTTATGACATTCAAAAAGCAGTTAAAGCTGCCAATGAAATGCGCTGTATTACGAAGGTCCATTTGAAAAAATGGCCGCAAGAATATTGGCGAAGTTGGTGGTATGACCGAAAGACTCTTCAAGTCATTAACTAAAAGTGTTTACTGCTGACAAGGTTTACGCTAAAAGGATTGCTCAACGATGGAAAGGAAATTTAAAATGTTCAGCGAAAAAGCTATGGCCGAAGTTGGCCAGGTTATTAAGAGAAATAGAATAAAGGCTGGGGTAACACAGGCTGATCTTGCCACCAAACTTGGCTATAAATCCCCGCAGTTTGTTTCAAACTGGGAGCGGGGAGAGGCTATGCCGCCTCTCGAGACCTTACCTAAGATTGCGGCCTTAACTAAATCCGCAACAAAAGAGGTCAAAGAAATATTAGTAAACGACTTGAGACATAAGCTGGATAAGCTCTTTAGGCACTAAAATGAAACTCTTGAGGTCCGCGCCGAGACAGTTCTGGTTCGAGCGGCTTGAGGATCTATCCGGCACCAGTGGTACGGGTATCGTGGCTGAGGGGATTGTCTGGTCAAACGGATGGGTCAGCCTTTGCTGGCTGACTGAAGATGCAAGTGTCACATGGTATGAATCGATTGAAAAGTGTGAGAAAATCCATGGCCACGGGGGAAAGACCAAAATTGTCTGGGTGCATCCAACAGTTTAGAGCTTGAAAGTTGTACCACAATTAGTCAACCTAGGTTAGAGTATTGACGACGCGTCGATATAAAACCTAGGAGACTCCAAATGTCAGCAGTATGTTCAATTCATGACCATATTCCGAATCACATACACAATCCTGAGCTAACCCATGACAACACCTTGCACGTAGTCGGTGTCATTTCTAATCCTGTTCGTTATCACTCACGTTATCGCCTTTTTAGAGAATGGTACAAACAGATGGAGGAGACTCCGCATGTTCAGGTTTATGCAGTTGAGATCGCGTTTGGCGATCGCCAATTTGAAGTAACAGATCCTAATAATCCGCGGCATTTGCAACTCCGGACATCGCATGAACTTTGGCACAAAGAAAACATGATTAATTTAGCCGTCCGGCATCTGCTGCCAACAAACTGGCGGTATGTATGCTGGTCGGATACGGACATTTTCCACACTACTCCTGGGTGGGCTCAAGAAACGCTTCATCAACTACAGCATTATCATGTTGTGCAGCCATGGAGAGATTGCCTTGATCTGGGTCCTTACGGCGAGGTATTAAAGCACTTCCAAAGTTTTTGTTACGTGCACCGTCTTGGGGTTCCTAAGCAAACCCATCCCTCACAGCCGTATATGTACGCGCATTCGGGATTTCAGTGGGCATGCACTCGTCTATTCTGGGAGAATATCCCCGGTTGGGGGCTGATTGATTGGGCTATTTTAGGTTCAGCTGACCATCACATGGCCTGGGCGATGATTAACGAGGTTGATAGATCGATCCATAAGCGCATGGGCGAGGATTTCAAACGCAAGTGCCATGAGTGGCAGGGACACGCTTATCGCATTACTCAGGGGCATTTAGGCTTCGTAAAAACCCGCATCGAGCACAAGTTCCACGGCCCCAAGAAAAAACGCTATTACCGTGAGCGCTGGGCGATTCTCTATGAGAACCATTTCTCGCCAGACCATGACCTAGCTTACGATCGTCAGGGTCTCTTGTATCTGCGCGATAAGCCCCGCCTTCAGCACGAGATCCACGATTATTTCCGCGCACGGTCGGAAGACGAGATAACCGTCGATTAATGCCTACGCCAGAAGCAATCGAGAAAAGGCGCACTCGTATCAGCGAACAGATAAAGTGTTTTCATTTCACTAACTTACAGCCTCTGTGGGGATCTGAGAACCAGTCTAAGGGCTGCCGCTAGTTTATCTAAATTAAACAAATAAGCTATAATATCGATATGAAGGTCATGATGGCATTCCTTGCCGGAATCATAATTGGCTTCCTCGCCCCACGGTATTCGCCGCATAATGCCAATACAGTAGAAGTCCACTGTCCAGCTCCGCCTATCGTCCCTAAGTGCAAGCCCAATAAAGGCATTTTAGAGAGTCTTAGGACTTACCAGGAGCTCTTATTGACTTGCTATGGACAGGTCGAAAAGAGCCGAGCGGAGCTCCAAAATTGTCGCGACCACACACTTAGCGTTCAAGCCGATGCTGATGATTGGCGGCTAAAATACATCAATCAATGCCCTTGAACTAGGAACTTTTTTCCTATAATCTTTTTACTTTAAGGAGACTCATTATGGTTTGGTACGAATACGTCGGGATAGTTTGGGCTGTGCTTATAGTCCTACTTTTAACATGGTCATATTTTAATCAAGACGAACTTACTGTAGGAGATATTGTGCTCGGAGTTCTACTGGCTCCGATTGCATTTGTGTATTGTTACGCGGACTGGAACACCAAAGTAATCGTTTGGCGAAGGAAGGAGAAATGATGAGTGTTGACGTCCCCGTTATACTCACGATTATCTTTGTATCGTTGAAGATTTCTGGCGTGATCCAGTGGTCATGGTATGTAGTGCTATTACCCGTCTTAGCATTATTTGGATTCATCGCAATTTTAATTTTGGTAGCAATTTTTAAAGCAATTTTTGATAGGAGAGACTATGAGCGCGAAAAACACAACAACTTATCCAAGTACAATAGACCCGATTAACTGGGTCAAAAAACTGATCGCACATCAGGGACCAGACAATGCTTACCGCATCGTTTCGGTTTGCGGAGTTCCTAAGATCGGTAAGGATGGTTCTGATCCGAACCCGCATTTTACGTTTTATAAAAATGCCATGAGCTATCTTAAGAAAGCTTATCCGGATGTGGGGTACAGCAATGTCCCAGAACAAGTTTAAAAACGATGATGGCACCTTTCCAGAGCACGAGAAATTGCGCGATGGTCACCCATTTGATTTCAGAATCCTGTTATCGGAATACGACTATATGCGGGGAATGATCATAGGGTTTGAGCAAGGAATAAAAACTTTAAAAAAGGAGACACAAGATGTTCGGATTGAAACGCGAAGAGATCGAGCAACTCATCATTCAGCACGTAAGGCTCGGACAGGCATCGATTAGAGATGAGATTAAGAAGCAAAGTCTTGATTTCACAACCAATGTTCTTCATTTTGAAAAGGTTGGAAAAGAGCGCGATCAGGTTCTGATGGCTAATGTCGCGCGCCTCGATAAGTTTATCGAAAATGGCTTAAAAGAGCGCGAAGCAGAAGCAGCCCAGCGTCTCTTAATAGCAGAAGACATTGGAAACGCTAGAGCCCACAGAAAAGCCGTTGTTGAGGAAATGAGGCATGCGCAAGTGCATCGTAATGCCATGGAAAAACTTTGTTCCGAAGGGAACGATATCGTGGAGCGCATCGCAATAGCTTTAGAGAAAATGGTTGAATTCCAGGAATTAAAGATTAAGGCTAAAGAAAAGAAGAAAAAGCTGCGTACGCGCTAGTCCGCGGTCGCTCGGGATGGTGTGGTGGGTTGACTAGAATTTCTACAGACATCCGACATAGCTTTTAATTGTTAGGCTGCCGGCCACTTTACTGTAGAGGCGGCCCATGTTTAAGGGAGATCCATGGAGAAAGAAAAACTTCAGTACGGGGAAGTTGTTGAAGAGGGCATTACAACACTGATCGGTGCTTTCGGCGCAGTCATCGAAGAGCTTTTTAAAAAGCCCGCCATCATTCTGAAAGATGCCTCAAATCCCTTTGCGGATTTGCCAAAGCATATTCAGATGTCTATTGTACAAGGTGCTTTTTTTCAGTGCGCAGCTCAGAGTATCGCTTCAGTGGTCATGCTTGCGGGCGGTCAACTAAAGCCCAAAGAAGTTTTTTCAGCGAGCACTATGGTTTTGCGTCATCATTTTGATGGCTATTTGAATCAGTTTCGGGAGGATTATGAACGATCAAAGGGTATGGATAAAAGACCTAAAACCGGGGATGACGGTAACAGAATTATACTTGATCCAGGCGCTCAACCAAAAGTATAAAGCATCAAACAACGAACCGTTTGTCGTCGCAGTTCTCGCTGACAAAACAGGCACGCTCGAAGCCAATGTGTGGAACCACACCCTTGATGATGCGGGCACTTGCCTGGGCATGAAAGCCGGCGCAGTCTACGAAGTGAGCATCCAAGTTTCAGAATATAAAGAAAAGCTGTCTGGAAAACTAAATGGCTTTAGCCACCCGAAGATTAAATTTGACGAGAAAGATTTCTTTAAAACTTCGGATTACGATCCTGAGCAGATGTGGACCGACTTTCAAAAATATTTGACTGGATTTGAGAGCGAAACTTTTAAATCGGTTGCTGCGAGTTTGTTCGACGCAGAGTCAACTGAGCTATTTCGTAAAGCGCCGGCCGCGACCGGAATGCATCATGCATTCCTGCACGGGCTTTTAGAGCATACTCTCCAGATGCTTCAAATATGCGAAAAGCTTTTAGAGTTCCCCTTCTTTAAAAAGCCGCTTAACAAAGACCTCTGTATGTTCGGGGTTATGTTCCATGACTTCGGCAAGATCTATGAGTACAGCACAGAGCCTGGATTTAAGAAGCGGCTGCAAGGCATTTTAGTCGGTCATATTCCGATGGTAGCGGCGCGGATCCTTGAGACCTGCAACAAACTAGGCGTACCGGAAGAGGTACGTGACCACATGATGCATGTAGTGTTGTCCCACCATCGCTTTAAAAGGTGGGGAAGTCCTATGACCTTTGCGTGTCCGGAAGCCGCTTTTATCCATTATATCGATAACTTGCATGGCGACGTTTTTGGTATTATTCAGAAGCGCGAAACTGCGACTAATGATACCGTAGTCTATGGATTCGACGAGGATCGGACGACAATTTTAAAAACGCCGTTCAATGATGTCATGAAGGCGGTAGAGGGGATTCCAGATGGATTTTAGTAAACTTGTTGGCCTTAAAGTTTTGTGGCAAGGGCGCATTCCTAACGATAACGGCGGGTGGGACACATACATTCTTCTTGGTGGCGGCTATGGTATGTGTTTGCCAGATCCGGAGACATCGGAGAGCGCTGATCCAATTTTTTTGGAGAATACTTCCGACACGTTCGGCGCGATTGTTAAGCAAAACATAGATTTCGCTAACAATATTGTGGCGTTGGCGGCATTACTTAAACAAGCTGAGGAAGTGGCTGTAACGGAGCCGGCTGTACCGACACCGACACCAGAGGTTAAAGAAACCGCGCCAGTAGAGGTTACAAGTGAAGCCCCTAAATGAGATCCAGGATGAACTAAAATCAGTGCTCGGCCGTGACGTCACGGTGAGCAAAGTGCGCGTAGGTCCTGAAGAAAAGTATTTGGCGGATTACGTTAATCATGGCGCGCCAGCGACTAAACTTGCAGGGTTAACAGAGGAAGAAGCGATCAGAAATCTTCATGATTTCCTAACGAAAATCCCGTCAGTAAAGGACGAGACGTTAAGCCAGTTTTAGTATCGCCTTGATACAAACGCTCCAAAATAGCTTACAATTTGCCCAAGTAAGCTATCTAGGAGGTTCATTTGCGCAAAGTCCTCGCGATCCCCGACCTTCACTTTCCCTGGCACGATCAAGATACACTCACATGGATTTACAAATTAAACCAAGAGCGAAAGCCTGATGTCATCATCCAGCTCGGTGATCTTTACGATATGTACTCCCACAGCCGCTTCGCGCGCACTCACAATCTTTGCACGCCTAAGCAAGAAATTGCCGAAGGCAGACTTGGCGCTGCGACGATGTGGAAGCATCTCAAATCTGGCAATCCAAAAGCTGTTTGTTACCAATTGCGCGGAAATCATGATGTGCGCGCTGACAAGCGTATCCTAGAGATGTGTCCAGAGGTCGAGAGTTTGGTGGCAATGCAGCCTCTCTTCGAATTTCCTGGTGTAAAGACCATCATGGACGCTTCAGAAGAGCTTGAACTCGACGGTGTGCTGTACATACACGGACATTATATGAAGCTCGGCGACCACATGAATTATTATCTCCAGCCGGTAGTCCATGGCCATACTCACCGCGGCGGCAGCATCTATAGAAAAATTCATGGGCAGACGATTTGGGAACTTGATTGTGGATTTGCAAGTGATGAGTCACAGGTACCCCTGCGTTATACGGCCACACGCCGAACCCATTGGACTCTGGGCTGTGGCTGGATCGATGACGGCGGACCGTCCTTTATGGTTAAACCCCGCAAAAAATAATTGCCTCTCGCCTCTCTCGCTGATAGTCTTCAAATAGGCAACCACTGCCTATTTAGGAGATTTATATGACGTCTGACGTACTCACCGCACAAAAGCTTTTTGATTTAGCTATCGCATCTCAAACAACATCTGCAGTTTTGCTTCGTCAAGGTATCGCTCTCTTAAGGGAGGAGCTTAACTTTGCGACCGATTCTGCGAAATTTGAGGCCCTAGCCGAACAATTGACAACAGAAAATGCGACATTGAAGCGAGAGGTTGAAACTTTAAAGGCACGGCTTTATAAGAAGAAAGTGCCTATGTATCATGCTACCGAAACCTCTGAGAAGGTCAGGAGGGTAGAATAATGGCGGACACTCTTAATTTACCTATCAGCGAGATGACACAGCGGAAGCTACGCGCGCTAGCGATGCTCACAGGCGAAGGGGTGGGGTCGATCGAGAGCACACTGTCAGGATTTCTTGATGAGATCATTACGAAGAAGTGTGCCGAGCTCCTGGGGGTCGAGCAAAGTGTTACTTTCAATTACAACGTAGATACAGACGCGGAAACGCCCTCTCTATCCGTCAAACCTGCTCCAAAGAAAACTTTTGCGGACGCTCATAAAGAAACGGCGGCAGCTCCGTCTGTTGAAGAAGCGTTTTCAGGCATCGAGCTAAAGGACGAGGTCTCCGGACACGAACTTTCGGGCGATGTTGATGACCAGAATAATAAATCCCTTGAAGAACAAGCAGAAGCTGAAGCGGCTAAAGAGCCGGAAGATGAGGAAGACGAAACTCTAAAAAAGGTTTTTTCAGACAGCCACATTAAAAATGCCGGAGGCAATGCCGAAGCATTTCTCGACGCTGCTATGGGTGAGCCAGAAGAGCGCGAGGATGACGAGATCCCGACCGTTACACGCGGGTACGCAGGACAAGGACCCTATAGTGAGCGCCCGCGCAAAGCCACTAAGTCATTTGAATCTCGACTTAGAAAGGGGCAGGGCGCGCGCATCCAGGCCTATACAGGCGAGGAAGATTAAACTTTAAGAAAAGGCTTACGAGCTCGTGATACAATTAATGTGTCAGGAGGGAAGCCTCATGGATAAGCCTGTCTCAAGTCCCACGGATCCGTACAAAGTACTTCAGCATATATTGGAGATGGTGCGTGAAAGGGCTGAAAAAGCACGTTATTCTAAGGACCCAAATGACATGATTCGTGCTATCCTGGAGAATCAGGAACGGCTTGCTGAAGCGTTCTTAATTGAAGGAGCTTTATTAAGCGCGATAGTCGATAACCAACTTACGGTATCGATCAGCGCGCCGGACAAAGATAAAAGGAGTTAACTCATGGAAAAGCTAGGTGTGCAAAAAGAACAGCTCGTGGAAGAATTACAGGCTGAGTACAGCCGATTGCGCTTGAAAGAGCACGATCTTCAAAAAACATCAGCACCCGCGCCAGCACGTGCCATGGTTGCAAATGAGATGGCTGCAATAAAAGAAAAATTAGACCTATTGTCTGCCGACAAAACATAGGCAAATATCAATTGGTTTTCGATATAAGTTGCGCGGTAGGATAGAACCCGTTACAACTAAATAAAAGGAGATTTATTATGCCCATTAATGGACTGACAGTCACAGATTCGTTCATTCCGCGCCGTGATGGAAAAATCAAAAGTGGAATCAAAGATCCGGCTACCGGATATCCCAAAAACTTGCCCCACTTTGCGCTGCACGACGCACCCCAGTTAGTTCCCATTTTGGGCGACAAACCAACTGAAATCTATTTTACGGTAAACTCTAACAACATTCAGAAATTCTTCCGAGATGACTTAAGGCTCTATTCCCAGAACCAGCTTGTGTGTAAAAGTATGCACAACCATGTCGATCCTAAAACAGGTCAGAGCATGGGGAGTGTAGCTGCCTTTTTTAAAGTAGGTCTTGAGGTTCCCGGGCTGACGGCTAATCCGTTTCCTGGAATGTCGAAGGCTTTTGAAAGAAAGTGCCTCTATAGGTCTTGTCCTGATTACATCGGCGGCAAATGCTCAGAGCATATGTTCCTCGATGTGATTATTCCACAGTATTCGATGTTGTCGATCTTTACTTTGGATAACACGTCCATCAACGCCGTGATGAATGCCTTAAGCGCGTTCTACAAAGCGTTTGACGGTTACGGTGGACGGCTCAAAGGACAGATTTTCAGAGCCTACAAAAAGAAGGTCGGAATCAATTTTCCTGATAAGCAGGGTAATCTGTCAAAGCGCGATACGGATGTAGTGCACATCGAGAACATCAACTTCGCAGATTATGAGAAGATGTTTCGAGATAAGATCGATCCGGTAAACTGGGCAACACTTCTTCAATGGCGCGCAGGAACATTTGCAGCCCCAGAAGAACGTCAGTTGCTGCCAGAAGCAACAGGAGTTCCGCTCCTTGAGTCCGGAGATCCCGATGTCGAAGCCTTTGTCGATCAACCTACAAAAGAGGCGATATCACCTACAAAGCCGGTGTCTGTAACTCAGACTCAATCAACGGATGATGCCATCCGCGCGCGAGCAAATGACCCGTCCGTGGCTCCTTTGTTTGCAGAGATCGCTTTACTTCTAGGTAAAGAAAATTCTGAAGAAAATAGGTTTACTACAACCAAAGCATTTCCGGATGTCGGTCGGCTTGTGACGTACCTTAAAGGACGTATCAAGGAACTCAAGAAAGCTGCTAAGGCAGCGCCGAAAGCCCCTGAGGCTAAGCCCCAGGCAGCTCCGACGCCCCCGCCCCCCGCTACCCCATCCGCATCGCCTTTAAACAGTAATCCGCTATTTTAACTGAAAGTGCCCCTGATGGGGCACTTTTCTTTAGCTAGGAGACCCTATGAAAGATGCACTGCCCAAATACGTGAAATTAGCCAACCTTTTCAATGACGGCTTGAGAAGCCTTGAAACTCTGACTGGGCACGGCGCGAACTTTATATGGGTTTACACGCAAGAGGGTAAGAAAGAACTTCGTGTGGCTGACGTAGGGGCTCTTACAAAGCCCTGCCCGGCTGTTATAGCCGCCTCCCAGGAGTTTGTGGCCGCCACCATGGAAAGAGCTGATAAAGAGTTTTACGAGACATTAGACACTACTCAGAAGCAGATAGCGGACGCTATGGCCGTAGACTTGAAGGACATTCTAGATGAGGTTAAAAATGTCCCTAAGCCCTGATCAAATCAAGGATGCCGCCGAAAAGACACTTCGTCGCCGCGTTCATCAAAATCAGTTTAGGTTGTTAGCCGAATGTCTAGGTACCGTTGAGGTTAGCGTTTTAACCTCTTTTGGGGTTGACGTACGTGAAAAGCTTTTGCAGATTTTGGTGGAGGAAGCGACACAATTACTTAAAGGAGATATGTATGCCCACAGACAAAACCCCTGAAGAGGAAGCAGAGGAAATTATGAACGAAAGCGATGAAACGGTTGAAGATCTGACTGCTGATACCGAAGTTTACGACGAAGTCGATAATGAAGTCGAAGACAGCGGCCCCACAACGGAAGATGAAAGTCCGGCAGAGCTCGACTTCGAACCTGCTGACGACGTAGACACCGTTAACGAAGACTTCGAGCCAGACGACGCAGCTTAAAGTTCTGGTATAAGGACTTAAATTAGGATTTACAACTCGTTGTTAGAAACTTCTCTAACAACTAAGGAGATTTATTATGCTTTACCAAGAGCCGCCGAAGGGATACGTGCAACCAAATCTAAAGTACGGACCCTACTCCCCATCAAGACTTATCATTGCAAAATGTCCCCAACGATTTTTCGGTCAATATATCCGGAAAGATAAATCCATCGTCACAACTACGGCCGCAGCTCGAGGTAACGCTATTCACCACGTTCTAGCGAAAATCTCTATGGCAAAAGTGGAGGAGCAAAGCCTCTCTCCATCTCTCATTTCTAACTGGGTATCAGAAGCTATTGGTATGTTTCCGGCATCGTATGAAGAGATCGATTTGATTAAGGGCGCTGCAAGCGCTTACGTCTCTAACCCAAGCCCGTATCTCAACAAAACAACGTCGTGTGAGAAGTCGTTCGCCGTGGCGTATTATGAAGAGGATTCGTTCCTTGATAACGTCGTGCCAGCGAAAGCTTACGTCGCTATGTCCTATGAAGATGCAAACGGATATCCAAATTCGGCCGCTTTCTTTGGAGGAAAGCTCGACCAAGTAACGGTTGATGAGGTCACAAAAACAGTTGTGATTTTAGATCACAAAAGCACACCAAGTAAAAATAAGAATGAAGACCATAATTTCCAGGTGGGCGCTTATGCGTGGCTTGTGAGCCTCTTTTATCCAGGTTATCAGATTAAGACGGTGCTACATTATGCGCACCCAAATCTGAACTGCTACGCCCCGCCAGTTTATTGGTCGCAAGAAGAGCTTGCGGAGTTTGAAGGCTATATTTTGAGCCGAATCTGGGCGATCGAGAACTACCAAGAATATCCTGCAAAGCCTGGGTCTCACTGCGACTATTGCCATCTAACGCAAGAGTGCACGATGAACCAAGCCCTCAGAGAGCAGAAGGCTCGCGGGGAGCTTGATCTAAATGTGAGAAGCTATGCTGATCTTCCGCGCTTGGCATCCGCTCTTAAGGCGATCGAGGCTTTAAAGAGCGAGGTCCAGCAAGCTCTAAAGGAGGGGATCGAAAAACACGCGCCAACTGGACGGGTAGATATTGAAGGGGAATGGTATGGATTTAAAGCTGGCGATGAAGCGGTAGACTGGGTTTCGACTGATCTGAAGATCAGAGAAGAATCCAACCGCGCAAAGCAGCTTTTAGTGAGCCCTGAACAGCTCACAGACGCCGAGCGAATTAAGTATGAACTTATGGCTAGGTTGCCGGATTTGGCGGCTGTTCTTAAGCACTGGGGTATTGACCCAAATACCTTTAGGGAATGGCAGTCCCAAAAGCTTAAGAATCTCTGGAGGCTTGATAAACCAGGGCTACTTGAGATGTTAAAAGAGTTTGTGGTTAAAGATCGCAGTACGCGGTTTGGAAGCTACAAGGCTTAAAAGGAGCCCCTCGCGGGGCTTCTTGTTTTTACCTATCAAATATGGGAGTATGGTTTTAAGGAGATTTATGAGCTGGCTAGAAGATCGGGACATCCAGTACGTTTACCTAGATGAGGACGGCAAGGAACTGATAATCGAGTATCCGGCCAAGGAAGAGCCTCAAGATGTGGTGAAATTCGAAGGCCACGTTTATACAAAAAGCCATATGCTCCCTTGTAAAGTTAACTTGACGTTTAAAGTCCAGTTCGAGCGTAACGGACTTGTCGCCTACAAAATCGACTCAGGCGACGGCAAGCCCCGCACAGTTTCAGCAACCAGACTTCAATGGGAAAAAAATATTGGCAACATTCCTGGCGACAAGTTGCGCAAGATGCAGAAAGAAGATCCAATCCGCTTCAGAGAACTGTCTCGTAGCGTGACCACAAAAGGCTATAAACAAACATTCATGAAAGTTCATGAAAAACGTATCAAAGGAGCAAAATAATGCTTATCAAAGGGATCAGTCGCAGAGGCGACGCTATCAAGCTAAATGCCAAAGAAGCTATTCCTCACGCGGTCACCCGCGCTATAAAGGCATTGAACACTCGGGACACTATTTACTGGGTTGAGAAAAGTAAAATCCATGTTGAAAAATTCCACAGCATGAACAAAGACAAGGACCAATGGGAAGCCTGGGTTGAGGGTCGTGCATGGGTGGGACAAACAAAAGCGCGCACAGGACGCTTTTATGTTCCTAAAGAGCACTCCTTTAAAGTTCACTACAAGACCGGGAAGGATTCGTTTGGCTTGCCGGACATCGAACTGGCAGCAAAGCCGGAAGTTGTACTTCTTGAAAAAAATCCCACAAAATTAGTGGGAGATGTTCCGGTCGTCGCAGCCCCAAAGACGATTGTGGGTGAACTAAAAGTTGAAGAAGAACCCAAAACAGAAGTTGTAAGTAAGCGAAATCAAAGGAAAAAATAATTTATTTTTAGGTATAAGTCCTCTAGAAACATGGAGGACTTATGAATAATGCAGCTGACCTACTACTCGATCACTCTAAGCTCTGGAAAGTTAACGACGACTTTCTAGAAGTTCCAGAAGAAAAGTTTACAAAGCGCACAAGCCCGATCGTTGAGATAACAACTGAAACTTGGGAGTGCAGCCAGTTTGATTACGTTATCCAACAAGGCAAACTTCCGCGAGATCTTCTCGAATTTGTAGATGGTTTTGTGTCGGAGCTGCGTATATCTTGCTCGGAATTTTCCTCCGTGCGTGACGCATGTAACGAAGTCATTCGCCGAATCGAGTATAGCGAGCCCTACTTCTTCCTTGTCGATACCCTAGTGCAATTAGAATACGACGCCTCGCTCATAACCTATCAGCACAGGGTAACAAAGGACATCTTAGATCCAACGCGGATGGAAGTTTTCAAGTATCAGCCAGGGTGGGACTTTAAGCCATACAAAGTTATCCAGAATATGATGGAGCACGAAGGAATGCGACACTTCTTGCGCAACAACGTCATCCCACCGCAATTTAAAGATCGCGAAGCCGCTATGAAACACATTTTAAGTAAAATGTCGGAAGTGGTCTGGGGGTCTTTTGGTTGGCTTGAAAACTTCGTGGATGAGATGTTAAACGATCACTTGGAATGCTTCATCTATGAAGATCGCCGCGTGAAGGACGTCTACGATCGCACGAGAGTTCAAGATGGTCTTGCAGGGGATTATTTGTTTTGGCTTGCGTGCACACTGGGAGTTATGACGTGGTTTAAAAGCCCCAGAGCTTTGCCGTTTTTAGCGCGCTACCACATCATTTATAGCAGTCTCTTCGATGTCGGGGATAATGGAAAACTAATCCCAGATGTTAAAACAGGCGGCGAAGCTATCGTCGATGGCTGTTCGATTTATACGCTGGCTGACTTAGAGAAGCTGCCCAATCAGGCTCCAGATACTTGTGTCTTGTGCGGGATTGCTACACACTGCTCAAAGCACGTCAATGTGACGGCTTTACGACATCCGCTCTGTTCTTGTGGCGACGTTATAAACCCCCTTCATTCAGGCAACCATGCTTATGACCACTATTCCATGGCTTGCGAAGCCTACAGGCGCGTACATCCCCCAAGGAGCGGTTACGTATGCCAGCGCTGTATGTTCAACGCAGTCAATAACCTGGGTGACGGGTTTGCCTGCGGCCGTGCCATATGTCCAGCAGTCAAGTGCCCCCACCATCCTGGACAGGCCGCCCGACTTAGAGCTTTAACTCAACAAAGAACCAAGCAATTGACCGCTGCGCCAATGGCTTGATACTATCCTCATGGGTGCCCCGTGTGCCCATGAGGAGATTTATGCGACGCAAGGTTAGACGGCACATTAACAAAACGACGCACACAGGCGTGTTGGTTGATGAGCCCAAAGTGATCACCCTAAAAAACTATAAAAAAATCCTCTCATTCACTTTAAGAGTTGATGAACATTTCACTTTAGCTGACGGTTCCCCAGGTCTTCACGAGAATTTTTTTACCTATGAAGTATTGGGTAAGAATGTGGACGCCTACTTAAATGACCTAATCGTTGGCAACGAGTACTTGGTCGAAGGCTATATGCGCGCCGACAGTATTAACGGCGAAGAGCGCGTAAGAGTTCGATGTTTCAATATCTTACCAGCGGATGTGGAACTTGGCGACGAACGAGAGTGATTTTAAAAGTAGCTTCAGACGTGATCTAAAAGATTACCACAAAGAAGCCGTCATCTGGACGAATACCGATAGGTTTGTTGTCGGCCTTCCAGACTTCTGTGTATCTCATCAAGGCGGCTTTTACGCTATCGAAGCCAAGTTCGTAAGAGAACTCCCCAAGCGGAAAGAATCGAAGTGCCTAAAGCACGAGGTATCTGCTAAACAAGCAGACTTTCTAAACAATATTCGTGGCACCTCAAATCACGCAGCAGTTCTAATAGGCTTCCCAGATGTAGCTGTAGTTATGAAAGAAATTAAGTCCAACTACACACTCGAAGAAGTGCTAGACCCTACAAAGTGCTTTACAATACAGAGGCGCAAAGGTCGCTGGGACATCGATCTTTTTTTAGGGGTTGTACGGCGCTATACACTTAACTTAGCCGTCGATTGTTTCACGTCACTCGAAGATGCGAGGAAGCCTTAAATGGGAAACAACAGATTCTTTTTCGAAGAAGACCCAGAAGCTAAAGAGGAAACAGGACTGACTTGGGGCGAGCACACAAATACGTTCATCGATGTCTTAAAAAAAGACGGCTTCATCAAGGAGGGGGACGCTGCTATAGCTCTCGGAGATACCCTCAAAGCCGAAGCTGACGTCGTTAAAACCAAGCATTCCAAAAATAGCCTGCTCGACATTGAATTTGGAATCATACAATCGAACTACGCGATCCATATCACTCCGCTCCATCCGCACAAGAACCTGACAAATCCAAAAGCTCTGGACAGAGCCGTGCGCGAGGCAGTTATCATTTTAAATAAGATCATCCCTCCAAACCTTCAGGTGGACATCTTCCTCCCGCGCGCTGATTATGAACTTAAAGCAATAAGTTTTGTTATCCGCGAAGGTGCCGAAGCCTGGAACTTAGATGCCGCCAACTTAGAAAATATCGCTATACCTCAACTGATGGAACAGATCGGCAAGGTCTGTATGGGAACATGAAGCTTAGAGCCTTAGGCACAGGAAATCTTTTTTGTAGATGGCCGAATATCCCTGCGTGCTGGCTTATCCAAACTCACGACAGTAACGTACTCATTGGCTGCCCACCGCAAGCTCCAGCGCGCCTAGAGATTCTAGGCATACCACTTAACAAGATCGGGATGATCGTGCCTCTCGGAGCTTCAAATATGGACATCGGTGGTCTTGACGAAATAGGAGCCGTGTTTGCCGATGCAGCCGACAAGCCCTATCTAGCCTGTCCGCAGCGACTTCTTGATAAGGTAGCTGAGCGCGTATCCTACATCGAAGGTTTTCAAAAACGGGCAGTAAAAAAGATCAACATCACTGAAGAACACATCACAGAAGCCATTAATTTCATTCCAAACTCCAACGGGACTTACGGCTTTCAGCTAGAATTCGCGCGCATCTACTGCGCCGGCCATACGAAAGTAAATCCAGAGTTTTTATCTACATTTGATTGCGACCTGATCCTTCATAAAGAAGATCCTGAGCTCACGGAACTTCCGGTCTATTTGCAAAATAAAGTCTGGATATATGGTTACCGATCCCCCACCGAAGGTTCAGATCCACTCCCCATGCTCTTTATGCCGCAGAGCGCGTTTATCTTCGATAGCGATCGCCGTGATAAAATCATGGTAAAAGAGCGCTATATAAGAGAGAATTCTAAAAGAGTCATTGGAAACGACGCGCACAAGCCATAGGAGGTATTATGGGATCAGCCCTTTTGCTCGCAGGAGCCTTTTTGATAAAGCACTGGATAGCGAACTATCCGCTTCAAACAGCCTACACCGCTGAAGGACTTTCCACCGCCCCTGGCAATGCCTGGGTTAGACCTCTCATGATCCGTGCGGCCATTCACGCGATTTCAACCCTTGTACTGACCTTTGTATATTACATCGTCTCAGGCGCGGACTTTTCGCTTTTATTGATGATCTGTGTAGCCTCGATAGATATGCTCGCGCACATCATAATCGATCGTTTTAAAGTCGATCCTGAACTTTTCGGACAGTTCCAAGTGGCCTCCGCAGCCGAAATGGCCCAAATTGCCCAAGACTACAAAAGCTCTGATCCGGCCGTCGTCGCCGCAGCCCAAGCCAAATCAGACAGCAATAAGTACTTCTGGTGGGCTACGGGTATTACTTACTCGGCTTATGGAATTGTTTATTTGTGGATGGTTTATATCCTGATGAAGTAGTTACTTCGTCTCTTTAGCTTCTTTGGATAACCTTTGAGCTGATAGTTTTAAAAACCCGCTAAGAAAAGACATAGGCCTTATTTCTTATGCTTTACTTCATGCTCGTACTTGGGACCATACTTTTTGGTCAGCCGGTAGCCTGCCAAAGCCCCTGGAAGGAAGCCCGCTAAGCTGCCGATTGCCTGCCCGTAAAGAGGCACCATAAGGTCCTTAGACTTTCGCGTAGCGAGATGTCCTGCCAACCGTCCTAGACCGGCTCCGACACCAGCTCCAAGTTCGGTAGCAGCCCCTCGAAGGGCACCGATACCGCGGTGTTTTTTCTTGCCGGTATGGGGATCACGTTCCCCACCACCAAGTGCACCAATCGCTGCGCCGGTAAGCATCGCTGTCTTCTCAAATCCCTTAACGAACACGACTCACCTCTTAGTCATTCAGAAGTTTAATCGGCACAATACGATCATACTGCGCGCTTACGCCTTCCATGATCAGCACTGAACCGGAGCTCACGCTGAACTGATGGCCTTGAAGGTAAGTGTTTTCTAAGTAGAAAGCACCAACGGAGTTGAAGTTTGCATCCTTAAAGTAGAAGGCAAGCCCGAATCCTTGGTTAAACAGGTCAGAAGCCAGGTTGATGTAGAAATGATCTTCACCAGGCGACATCCGAACTTGGTGATAGGTATTCGAGCCGGTATCAAGCAGCCGCGCTAATGGTGACTGTGCCAAGCTGCCGTCGGCAAGGGTAATGTTTGTCGACGGATCGACCGTACCGATATTGATGTTATTCGTGTTGTTGAAGTAATACGCATACAGCACGCGTAAGAGCGACGGACCGTAGTAAAAGATCCTGCCCATGCTCACAGAGCCGATCACGCGTCCTGGGATGAAATACGAGCGGCTAGAACCGATCTCAAAGATCTTCTGGATCTGTTTGGATTGCGAAATACCGGCGTTCTCTATAAGACCCAAAGGGTAAACAGCACCGACCTGCCCGACAGGAACTTCAGAGTAAGGGCCAGTACCATTTAGTTGCGGCGGACCCGAAGCGATCAAGCTTGTCTCAGCCGAAACGAATTGTCCGCCCTGCAGCTCCTGCTGGACGTGGTAATTGCTATAGTCCCAGTTTGAAAAATCCGTAATTGCTGCCATTTAATCACTCCTTAAAAAGTTCGTCCTTGATTACACGAATATTGTGATTTCAAGGTTATTAAGCGGAATCGGGATATCCAAACTCCATTGCTCAACAATTGAGTCAATGTTGACAGGATCCTGAACCGCGCTTAAGAGCTTACCACTTCTAATAACGCCGCCGATTTTCGGCTTCTTCGTCGTATCCTTCAAGAAGGTCACGATACCGCCAGCGTTGGTCTTCAAATCATCAAAAGCGTTGTCGACAATGTTGTACTTGCCGATGAACTGCTGATGCGTTTTGCGAATAAATTTCGCAATGAAATCCACGTTTTTGGTGATTGAGTATTCCTGAAACTTGATTGCCGACCTGTCAGTTGTTAACTGATGGCGGATGTAAAGAGCCGTTACGTTCAAGATATCTTGAACGAAGATCATCACCCCGCCAGAGGCCAGCACGTTCAACTGAGCATTGCTGAAGTACTTAGTACTGTGAACAACGCCTGTGTACACGGCAACGTTCTGGTTAGTGAACCCTTGCTGCGTCGGAAGTGCCGTGGTCAAAGCGCCCACGGAACAGCCAAGGAAATATCCTGGCAATGTGCGCGTCTGTGATCCAGACGGAATCTTAACGACATCCGGCCAGGTCATTACCAGGCGGCGATCGCCAAGGCTCGCAGCATAAGCAGCCATCGTGCTTGCTTGCTGATCGAGGCTTAGGTTCATGTCGATGAAGAAAGTAACGCCAGTAGCAGAGGTTGCAGGGCCCGTTGCTAGGGTTATTTTCGTTTGACTGTTAACTGCGGCAATTTGGTAGCGTCCGACAACACCAGAAGGAGCCGTTACGTTCACGAACATTCCCGGCACAACACCGTCTGTTAAGAAGTGGCTGGCGCTAGACAAGAGCGTCAGGAACGGACCACCAGAAGGTCCTGTGATGCCATCGCCACCGGTAGTGGTAATTTCGTCAACAACAACCGCAGTCGTAACAAGCTGAGCATTGATAATGCCCACACGCTCGAGCTTCGCGGTCGGCTCAGACATAGCATCCACGTGTGCTTGAAGAGCTGTGTGAACAGCGATGTTCTGCGTAAGTACGTTTATGGCGTACTCATCGTTATTTTCGAGAATCGCAAAGGCATCTTCGTAAGACAGAACTTCGTCATTCAAGAACTGAAAATCAAGAGCCAAAACGTCCGTCGAAGGAGCTTGGTTATTGAGAGCCAGATTTGCAGCAAACGCGAGCGGGTTTTCAGGAACAATCTGATCAACCCCAAAAGCAGCCTGAATGTCTTGCGGAGTAGTAAAAGTCGCTACGTCAGCAGACAATTCCAAACGTTGTGCGCGGTAATTTACCAGCACAGTTGCTGAAACAACCGGCTGAGTGCCAAGATTCGGATCGGTGTAGGTTAAACCAGCCGGCAACTGAAAGTTAGCTTGAGTGATAACCGCTGACGCTGTCACATCGATATTGCCAGCTGTCGCCTGAACATTTCGGCGAATCGTGTAATGAAGTCCGGTTTCAGCCGCCGCGAAAGTTTCATTTGTCTGAACGTCGTTATCATCCGTAACAGAGCGAACTGTGTAAGAGCCGTCATTCCCGTTTGAAGAGCCAGTGACGACGATAACATCGCCAGCCTTAACATTCTGAAACTGGCTAGGAGTGCTGTCGCTAAACGTGTTTAAGTTTCCGCTCGTCACAACGCCGGCCGTTCCGGTTAAGTATGAAATAACCGTGCTATTGAGCAAGACCTGAACCGGATAGTTGATTAAATCACTCGGGTTAGATGCACGAGTGTCGACAAGACTTCCCGCAATCTGACCTGGGTACGAAAACGTGTCCAGATTTCCATCGTAAGTTCCAGCGGAACCTAAGCTAACAACTTGAAAGGCAGGGCCCACATTGATGTTAGTTAAGCTAAAAAGCGCCAATGCCGGTGTTACACCAGTAAAAACTTCTTCTACGGTCACACCTGGTTGACGATATGGCGGTAAAGAATCAAGTGATGCCATTTACACACTCCTTTTTAAACTTCTGTCCACTATACAGTGGGTGGTATTTTCAAATTCACTGGATTGACGATAAACTCATAAATAATTTGTCTGAGCTTTACCGGATCCACAACATTAAGCTTATAGTTCTTTGTTACCTGCGCTTTAATAAGCACCGGAGTTACAAAAAGCTCGGGTCTTGAATCAGACTTTATCATAGCACGTTGGCCAATTTGTTGTGATCTAACTTCTAGGAACCCAAAGGTCCTGATCACGTTAACCATCGACTCGATGCCATCTGCACAAATCTCAGCTATTCTATCAGCTTCAAGGTCGTTACGGCTATAACAACTAATGCCTACAGTTCCACTACGTATAGTCGCAAACCGTCGCATTTCAGGAGATAGATTCCTAGAGCCAATGAAATTATTAATTCCGCTCTTTAGAATTCCTACCGGTCCGCGAGCTACCACGATCTTTGGTCTAGTGTCGACTGCCTCGAGGTTGTCGGTATTTTGTCCTTCGATACGTATTTTGGTCAGCGCATCATTGTCATCATAGTGGAGACTTCCGTTTGCATCGGGGTCAAAGGCCGAGAACATTCCCTGGAGAAAAATCAAAAAAGCATTCTCCATGAATCTGAGGCTATTGGGGAAACGTTCGTTCGGATCGATGAAATGTGCGTTAGGACCCTGTGCCACGGTTAGCCGCCTCCTCGATTTCGCCCTGCGACGGCTCATAGAGCTGTCGGCTGACCCAATCATTATAGGCTGCTTCGTCTTGAAAGACGAGATATCCCGATGCCGCGTGCGGGTCTATCAGCTTAATTATTATATCACTGCCTTCATCTGGGTTAAAAGAGATTTCCAGGTTTTGATCAGGGATGCCGGTCAGTTCCTTTAATTTAAAATCCTCTATGATCTCAGCTTTTAGCGTGTCTTTCGGTATCGGCGATTCCTCAGAGAATAGCGGTTCAATCGACTGCAGGGTTATCACTAAAACCCCCGTTTTATTCGGGTTAACCCCATCCGCGCTTTGCGCCCAAACTTACCTATAGCCCTCTGGAAGGGCTTTGTGTTCGAGACCCCTGTCACACCCACAGCCCCCTTGGGAGCGCCGTAGTTGCCAAGGTCCGTTGTCACACGGGCCGGCCCTGAAAGGGACTTAAGACCGCCGTGCGATCCCTGAAGAGGGGCTTTATTAGGCTGAAATCCAGGCATTGCCGCGGCGTATTTATCAGCACCAGAAACATTTTGAATTATGTTCGGGGCGGGATAAAGCGGCTTATTCTCAGACTCAAGTTCAGAGAATTGGGCAGTATTGATACGCGCCGCGTCTTTTTTCTTTTTAAAGCCCTTTGTAAACATTACATACCCTTCGGCGGAACTTTGAGCTCGTGCGCCTGATAGCCAGGCCAGATGCAATCCGGATGCTTGTCCCACGTAATATCATAGCGCGGTAGACCGCCTTTTTTATCAACCTTAACGACTGTCCCCAGATCACCAATGCCTACTGCGTGTTTTTTCCAGTCACCATTATGATGCCGCGGGAACTTTTTATCCACTTCGCGCGAAAGTTCAAAGCCGTCTTTAATGCCCTTTTTCTTAAGAGCCTTTTCATAGGCATCCCTCGGCTTATCCATTGCTTCATCATGTGAGCAGCCCTTCGTATGGTGGGCCCATGGACCGCGTTTCCATCCACGATCATCGTTGTAATAAACGACACGATCGCCGGCTTTGAGTTTCTCTCCATGAGGGAATTTGCTGATGGCATTATCAACCTTGTTGGCTTTCTCATACTCTTCCCGCTCGTCGTAAGCGGTCTTAACAAAACCTTCCGTGAACATTAAAACTCCCGAAGCTTCTTGGTTTTTGATAATTCTTCCATCTTATCGACTGCAAGCCGCTCGTCTTGCACGATGTGGTATTCGACGTCTCCTGGCTTGATCTCCATTACAACTGGAAATTGAAGCAGCAAAGTCCTGCGCTTCTCAGTCAGATCTACGCGCACCACTCTCCAAAGCCTATTGGTCCGTATCTCTCGAATAATATCACCTGGCTGAAGTACCGGAAAATTAGACATCAAAAGACGTGACTGATTTTCCTGAACTTCACCCCACTGAGTGATCAAGGCATTTTTAGGATTTGGGTCATAGCCGACATAGCAATCAATTGGATCGTAAAACCCCTTCTCCCAGTTCGTCCCATAGCAGTTCGTGCACTGAGAGATAAGCCTCTTCTTCTGGATCGGATCAAAGCATTTACCGCACGGCACTCCACCACGTCTGCGATTATACACAAGTGAGGGCACACCACTCACGTCTTCCAACTGGAAATTGATTTCATCAGTGACATAAATCCCTACCGGATCAAGAACCCCCTCGTAAGAAAACATACTCGAAAGGATATCTTCTTGAGTAGATATTTTCCTGCAACGAATACGGTACCAAAAATTTCTAGCTAAGCTCTCAAGTAGAGTTGAATAATCAAGGTATTGAAGATTATCAAGACCACTGATTGCTTTACTGATAGCAACAAAGTTTACAGTAGGCGAATGCTCTGTCGCCGGCAGCGGGTTTTGATAGATGTCTACGTGCTGAAACCCAGGAATATTCTCCGTCGCCTCACCGCGCTCTACATAGAATTCGTAGTCCGCGAGGTCAGCACCACCCTTGTTCATTTGCCATGTGACAAGAACCTTCGCCGGAAAGCGAGATAGAGGGAGCGCTTGGAAAAGTTTGAATGAAACATCAACCATTGCGAAGCCTACCAGTCATAGCCAATTAAATCGTACTCGCTACCTAGGCCCTTACCGTATCCGCCTTCGACGTTGCGTTGTATTTTGTAATTTAACTTCTTAGCCTCATACTCAGAAGCGAAGTTCTGAATCCATGATTGATAATACGGAGTCTTATTTGAACGGATGAAGCTAGTCCCGCCCGATGAATAAGTCAGCTCATTGCGCGACTGATAAAGACCCGCCATCTTCAAGCACTGGATAGCACCCCCATGAAGGAGAAGATAAAGTGACGGAAAGTTCCCAATAGTGGTCTTACCAATAACGGGAGTAGTCGTATTCCAATCGCTAATAGTGAGTATGAGAGCAAGCTCAAGCTTATCATCATTGAGTTCATAACCTCGGATTAAGCGGTTAAGTTCGGGAGTATCTTGGGTAAAAAGGCGAAGGAATTTCTTCGCCTTACTCATACGCCTCTGGTCTAGTTCGCTCATGTCAAATAAAGCCATAGTATATAGGATACCACGGCTTATTTACACAGACTACCTTTTGCCGATTACAGCCCCAACTGAGTGAGATCGCGGCGCTTTTATTGTGAATTTGTCAGACTCATCAACCGACCGCGGCCGATCGCCAGGGATAGGCGAAAGCTCGCCAGCCACCACGTTACCTTCATCCCGCGTTCCAAGACTGACTCGGGCATTGCCCTGCATCTGTCGTGTATCCGGACGCATAGGTGCGCGATTTTCAACCGGAGAGTGCCCAGCCAGTTGGCCAGGAAGAACCGCTTCTCGAGCGTCGTCAAGATTGATGTCATCTTCACCAAACGGATCCATATCATCATCGCGGCTACCGCTCATCGGACGAACCGGCGATACAAGCCCAGGCGTAATCTCACCACTAATGGGCGCACCCGATAGTAGCGTTCCAGAATTAGCATCCTCGATGCGAACCTGCTTATTCTGGATCCATGCATCAGTGCATTCCGGATAGTTCCCGTTCGGGCAATCGAAAAACATCGAGTGCCCTGGAGCTATGAGCTTATTGCCATACTTTTCGCCCGGGTCCAGAAAGCAAGCGCCTGGGTTTCTGGTGATGTTGGTAACACGTATTTTGGTGGGTCTTTTATTTTCTTCTGACATATTGTGTCTCCTTTAATAAGTCCACTATAAGCATACAATGAGCAACCAAAGTAGGCAATAAAAACAAAAGGCCGGGTGCCATACAGCGCCCAGCCTTTTTAAGCCGTCTATAAAGACGAAAGCTATTAGAAGCTTCCGCCGCCAGGGATAATTTGCGGAACCTGCAAAGTGATCTGAGAAACAGAGTGCAGGTTGGCGATACCCATGCCAACATATTCCCAGGTCTTCCAGAAAACCTTATCAGCTTCCTTCTTAATCCAGAACTTAACATCGTTCAAGATGAAGAAGTTACCCAAGAACTGAGGATCCGTGTAGGCATACAGAGTCCCGGGGGTCAGCAGGTCCACTTTGTTCGTGACGATCAAACGACGACGCATAATATGGTCGTGTTTGTAGCCGTCAACGGTCATCGCAGATGCCATCGGCGAACCGACATCCGTGGCCTGTTGGGTTTGCCAATCGTCGAAATCGACGTTGGTCATCAAACAAATCATCGACTGGAGTTTATCCACATCGATCATCTTGAACAGTTTGTTCAAGTTGGCGCGCGATACTTGCGTATCGGCAGAAGCGATTTGTTTACCGCTATTGAATACAGCACCAGCAGATGCTGACAAGAACACAGAGTCCTCTACGAACATGATGTCCTTGATCGAGTTTTCTTCGATTACTTTAGTAATCGGGTACTCGTAAGCGAGCAACTCAGCTTCATTCTTCGTGAAGAGATCGCTCTCTACTTTGAAGAAGGGCACAGCATAGCGCTTACCTTGGAGGTAGCGCTCACGGCCAGCCGAGCGAAAGTTAATCGCAGCCGCAGTCGACGGATGCTCAAAATCTACGATTTTGATCAGCGTGTCATGGCGGGTAGAGCGAGTCAGATCTGCGCGCGTAACTGACTCGGGTGGTAAAATCTTGCGCGCAACAGAATGTTCACGCAGGAACGAGCGTACAAACGCTTGACCTGCCTGAGCAGTCTTCGTCTGTCCATCTTGCGTGTCCATCCGCTCGATAAACAGGTTGTTAAATGTTGCTGCTTCTTCTGAAAACATTTTGCCTCCTCCTTCATAGGTTGGCGTTTCGTTAGCATTTCAAAGCGGCTGAATAAACAACCGCCCGTACCCCAAAGAGATGCAAAAGCATCTCCACAACAGGTCGTTTACGACCCGCGGGGATTATCGATCCAGAACCTGAATGGTCATGATTCCTTTTACAGAATCATAATCATAAACCCGAGCAACGATCGCGTCGTTCGACCCTGCGGCCGACGGAACGCGCTCACCACCGCCCAAGTCTTTAACACAGAGGTTTTGACCTACAGTGTAAGAACCTGCGACGAATTTGTTCGTTTGGTACAAGAACCCGCCGTTTACAATCACGGTCAGATCACCAGTAGCGATAGAATCATACTGAGTGTTACCAACACAAACAGGGTAAACGTTCGGAACAGCGTTACCAGTTGCAGGAACGACAAAGCCGTTTGAAGCTTTGGTCATCCAGTCACCGGGAGCGACTGTTAACGTTTTGTCCACAAGCGCGCCGTCTTGATAGTTGACGTGCTCGATACCTTTGATGATGTCGAAATCCAAGTCAGGTGCCCGTAGGTCAACTGTAATTGGTGCGACTAATTCACTTTGCGTAGCCATAGTTAATACTCCTTTTCTTAATCAGTTACTTCGCCGTGTCTTACCCAACGTGACAGCGGGTCCATTTCTTTTCCCGCCGATTCAGCCAGCTCACCATTTTTGCGAGCTGATCCGTATCCAAGTTCGAGAGCCTTTTCCACAACATCTAAGTCCTCTTTTACAAGATTCGCGATCTTGTTTAGGAACTCATCGTGCGTTTTATAAGGCTCAGAAATTCCAAGCTCTACTTCACGAAATGCAACTTTCATCGCGCGCTTTTCAAGCTTTAAGTCGTTTGCCTCTTTTTCAATCGTCAAACGAGCTACGTGTTCACGTCTCAAAAGTTCTCCGGCGAGCTTTACCTGTTCAACAGTAATCGTCTTGCTCATAGCCCGTACCCCAAACTTTTGGTCAAGTCTTTGTCGTCCTTGGCTTGACCCATTTGTTGCGCGAGGATCTTCTTTTTCTCAAGCGATGTATCCTTACCTTGGTAAGCGATGCCATCTACAGCCGTGAGAATACGTAAATTCTCGTGAACTTTCTTAGCTGCTATTTTGTTGATCGCTTCTTCAATTTGTTCCGGTGAGAAACCTGCCGCAGCAGCTTGCTTCCGGAACTGGGCGATCTTCTGAAGGGTCTGGATTTGCAGTAAGGCTTCGGCTCTATTTAATGCTAGTGCCGTCTTTTCAAACCCTTCATCTCGTACGCTAATCGAATCTGCATTCAAAAGCGCTTGTGCGAACTCAGCAACCTCGTCAGAAACGGCCACTTTAGGAGAAGCAGTTTTGCTTTCGCCGAGTGTACGGCTAAACTCATCTGCTTCCTTTAAAAGATCCTTAAGCGGTTTAACTGCCATTTCTTACTCATGCTTCTTGTGCATACGACCTGCTAAGTAGCCTGCCACACCGCCAGCGGCACCCGCACCGTACATTTTACCGTGCTTTTTGCCGTGGGCTTTCAGGTGTTTCAGACCTTTAGCAATCATACCACCTTTTCCTTTACCGTGGGCGGCTAGTTTTTCAACGCCGTCAGCGATAACATCCAAAGTAGCTTGTTTCTCAAGTGCCATGTCCACGAGCTCAGCAGCTGTCAGCTCATCGGCTTTTTTCTTCATCATGCGATGAGCGCCGTAGCCAGCAGCAGCGGTACCAGCAGCGATAAGGCCTGCTTTACCCGGGTGCTTTTTAACAAGAGCCACACCCTTTTTGCCGTGCTTCATAGCAGCAGAACCAAGAGCTTTTGCTTTTTCAGCTGCGCGGCCCATGTGCTTTTTCATAGCGCCCATGAAGCCCTTAACTTTGCCTTTTGCGACTTTTTCCATCTGATCGCAGTAGCCTTCAAAAATCAAAGCAGCAGCGGCCATGGCCGTTTTGTGAAGCTCTTCATCGCTCTCGACTTCATCCAAGCCAAGCTCGGAATAGCCGTTTTCGATGGCTTCAGCAATCTCAGCTTCAGCAGCAGAGAAGTTTTCAGAAGCTTCTTTGCTAAGACCCGCTTCGCCGGCTTCTTCAGACTCGATTTCTACATCGGCTGTCAAAGCACCGTAGGCGTACAGAGCGTTTTGGAAATCAGCTTCTGCAACTTCGGCAGCGGCTTCTTTTTCCAGTTCCTCAGGCAACTCCAGATTCAAGAACTTTTTTTGTTCTTCCGGACTCATTTTTTCAATTACTTGCTCTAAATCCATATTTGAACTCCTTCTTTCTTCTCAAAGTTACTCGTTATATCCGCCGACATCGCCCGGCTCCATCTTCGTGCGACGTTTTAAAATCGCCTTGATTTGAGCTTGAGCTTTCAGCGAATAGGGAGTTTGGTTACCGGGGTTGGCTTTCAAACCGGCACCGCTTGAGGCGTCATAGTTGTTCGGTACAGCGGGGTCGCCTTCCTGACCAACAATCCGAGACAATTCGCCAGTAGAACCAGCGTGCTCTTGCGGTTTGTAGCCAGAGCCAGCTTCCATCTCAAGATCGCCAGCGATCTTTTCAATGCAAGCATCGTGCATGACATTGAAATAAATGCCAGTCAACTCACCCAAATTTGTAGAGGGTTCGTCGGAAACTTCGCCTGCGGGAGCAGCTTCGGCTGTAGCAGCAGCGGTTTTTTCAGCGCCGGCTTCAGCGGCAGGAGCAGCGGCAGCGGTTTCACCATTGCTACCGAAAATGTTTTCGTAAAGATCTGTCAGTCCCATACTTGTCCTTTCGTCAGATGCAGTTTTGGTTACGCCCTCAGCCTCAACAACTTTTTCATTAAGACCTAGGTTTTCCAAAACTTCGTTCACTTCCTTTGTACTTGGAGCTGCAGCGCTTGCTGTCTTCGTTTGCGAAGATTCGCCAAGCCCTACCTCTGCCAAAATTTCTTCCAATGTGGCCATGAGTTTTCTCCTTAGCTTAACTTCCTTACAATCTTATCCGCAGCATTGAGTATCGCTAAATCCCAGACTGAATTTCGGCTTGGATCTGGTACGGCTTCCAAGAAGTTTAGGTCTTCCAAGGAAGCTGATTTTAGGAATCTGCGCGCGGAGGTTAAAAGATGGGAAATCTCTTGCCCTACGTCGCTGGACTCTTTTGTCATCAAGCTACTGTTAAAAATGTTCGGATTGTTTTCAAACAATTTGATTGCCGGTTGCTGATTAACACCTTCAATGGCAAACAAAAATGGAATGCCTCCAAAAGTATTTTCGAATAAATTTTCGTTCTCAGCACCGGTTTTTATAACCGTGACAGGTCGTGCTTGCGCTTCGGCAAAACGTCTCTGCCAGTCGTTATTATATAAAGGATTGCCAGGTTCCGCAAGAGTATATTGTCCGGTTGTTATCGGCCGCGAATCCCCAAGGCTTCGCAAAGTGCGAATCATGGTCGCCCCAAATAAGGCTGTCAAAAAGGGATGTTCGGCAAGCAAATTTCCCAGCACAACATGATTGCCACTGAACGCCAAAGCCGCGGCTAACAATCCCGCACCGAGCCCCGCGTTAAATGAGCCCTTGTGACGCTCGTCGGCAGCCATTTTCTTTAACTCTTCTGTTGGTTTGCAAGAAAGTAACACGATTCGTCGAAGTAGCACTGGCCGCGCAAATGAACGCTCTGCGGCGACTGGTAAAAGTCTCTGTGCAAGAAGCGGTGAAAAAGCCTGCGGCCCGAATGCATTAGCATCTTGGTTAGAGTCCTTAGAAAAGAGGTTATAAATCGTGCTAGACTCCGAAGCTTTTGGCACCACGCCCAATGCCAAAAGGGTGCTCAAAATTTGAGGTAAAGAAAATCCCTTTAATTGGTCCATGTCCAGGTCGGCAGCCGACTTGTCGAGAAGATTCTTAATGACCGGTATTGTTCGTCGCATCTTCTCTATAAATAGAGGTTTAACACTCGTCACGGGGATTTCCTTGGTGATGGTGGAGCGCTTGTTGATACTCGCCGACTTTTTTGCTGACGTTTTCTCAGCCCAAGCCTCGGTTTTCATTGCCACTTTTTCGGTTAGATACTGCTCATCAAACCAGTATTTTGCCGGCGTTTCTGCAAGCTCCGCAGAACCCATTTTAGATAGGGGAGTGGCAGCACTTGCAATCTTCTCCCACATATAAGCCGTCTTGTCGGCCGGAATAAGAACGCGGGAAATGTCGAAGAACTTGGGAAATGGATTCCAGGCACCCACAAGCATGCCAGTTACAGGATCTATTTGGTTCATTTGATAGCGAAGATGATCGCAATACTCGAGTCTGGTCTTTGCTTTATTTTCACAAATAGAGCAAACATCAAACGGGAGTTTACAGCCCATACTAAATGCCAAATTATTCCCAGCATCGATCTCGCGAACAGCATCGGGGTCAAGCTCAGGATTAATTCCGATCACAAGCTCGACTCGCTTTGCCCTTTCATTCCACACAGCCGCTAAAACTTTGCCCTTCGCCAGAGCCGGATCTTTATTCACGTGATGGACGAAGTAGTTAGCGTTACTCACGAATGTCTGATAGCCGTAATCTTGTCCCTCGTGGGACAGTGCCGGCACAGAAAATCGATCTCCATTCACGTTTTGTGGCCAATAGGGCCAGCCGCCAAGGGCAGTTAGAAGAATCTGTATCAGACCCTCCATGGGCTTTGCTTTAGAGATGTATTCTTGAACGCGCGGATGATAAGCGGTCGCGTGTTTCTGAAGATAAAGACGGTCCTCACGGACAAAAAAGATGTCTCGTTCGCGGCCGTTATTCTTGGGAAAGATGAGCCGCTTGTCCATATATTATTTTAGATACCCCTTCTTGGCGGTACGACTTTTAGGCATATCTGACTTTGATTCCATGAGACCCATAGCTCCTTTAAGCTCGGACATAAAGCCAAAGCTCGGGCGCTTTTGTCCAGGAGCCCCAATGCCACGAACTTGGTTCTCAGCTTCAGCGATTTGCTGAACGGTATCCGGTGCCAAACGTCCTTGAGTGACAACATGATCAATAAACGTATTTGCTACAAGCGGCCGCGCAGCTAAAGACGGAGCAACAGCCTTTAACGTATTAAATGCCTCTAGAGCAATCTGCGGATTTCCCTTAGCGACATCGCTATCCTTCATAATGACTTTAAAGTTCTTATCGGCCTGGTCTTCAAGAGCTCTGTTTCGCCGGCTTTCGATAGCTTGTCTTACAAGCTCGATGCCGCCACCCAAAGCCAGAGCGGGAGCTGCCCACAAAAGCTGTTCGCCAAAACGCTTAGCGCCCCCTGCTAGAAGATCGCCTACACCTGCCGTCTTCAATAATATAAAGCGTTCAGCAAGCATCTGCCCTAAGCATTCATCGCTCACACGTTGTTCAGAACTCTTTTTTTCCATAGACCCCGCCTGAGTTTTTTTCATCATTTTGTCTGCGAAACGTTCAGCCATTGCCTCAAGATTTTGCTCTTCTTCTTTTTTCTCAAGATCCTCTAACTGCCGGCCGCGTTTCTTTGTGCTTTCATGGATGTGGTGATACATAGTCGGTCCAAAAGTTTGAACCATTGTCCGAAACGTGGACGCTGCACTCGCCATACCGGCCGCGCCCGGGTGGATGCCCCCCTGATGAGCAACACCACTTTCAATTGCAGTCAGTCTGTGGATATCATCAGGGTCAAATCCCGTATCGATTTTATTTTGAAGAAGTTTTGCCGCGAGTGTCGGGCTCTTTGCAATAGTCGGAGAAATAACCGTCAACTCACCAAACCGCTCAATTAATTTCTGCGGTTCTTTCTTAGCGAGTTCAGGGCTCTTCCTCAAAACATTGAGACTATTAGTCAAATCTTGTTCGTGTCTTTCACGGTCTTTTTTGCTGAAGTAATATGCCGCAAGACCCGTTGTGCCAGCCGCCGCCAAAGTCCCAAGCAAAGGTGCTGCAACAGACTTAGCCCACTCCCAGTTGATGCCTTTGCGGGTCGCCGCGAGCTTCAAGAGACAATCTAAATCATGTTGAGCTTGTTCAGCAACTTTCTTCATTAAGTCCTCACACCAGCCGCTTTCATCTTCTTCATGCCTTCGGCCGCCTCAGAACCAGCACCCAAAAGGGTTAGCCCAACGTTCAAAGGACCGCCCAAAGCACCGATAGTTTTCTTTGCAACAGTGCCAAGTACACCAGAAGTTTTAGAAAAGCCTTTAACAAATCCCTTAGAGACCACGGATCTTCTCCTTCAACTCCGGTAGCGAGCTATCCACGATTTCATAGCCGCGGTTCAAAGAATCATATTCTTGACGGATATTTCGAAGAGTTTGGATCGTAATGTAAAGCGCGTGGCGACCATTTACGATCTTAGCGGGGAGTTTATCAGCGATATACTCTTCCGGCGCTTTGAGATCGGCCTGCTTAATAAGCCCTTGACCCTTAACAACAGCCGCAAGCTTTTTCATGATTCCGCGGGCAAAGGTCTTTTCATCACCACAGGCTGCGTTTACAAATTCAGCAATTTTTATCATAGCCTCGCCGCGCAGCTCAAACGGCTGCTCAAGGATCAGAGTCCGGGCTTGCTTAATCAGGTCGCGCTCATGCTCTTCATAGCGGGAATGAAGAACGAACATCTGACGCTCAAACTCCTCCTTTGCGACAGAGCATTTCTCCATACGTTCTTGGAGCTGTTTTTTAAGAAGACGTTTTTTTGCAGCAATTTTGTCAAGGCTATCAAGTTCAATAGAGGCCGTCTTTTCGGTAAACCCGTGCGCTGATGGAGCGCCCAAATAATCAAGAGATGCTTCCTTGATGACTTTAGGCTTTACCTGAAGATCGCCAATAATGGCCACGGGGTCGGCAACGGGGAAATCGTAACTTGCCTTTTTGTCCATCCCATAGAGCTTTTCCCAGACGTTGTGGTTAGCAGTCGCCGCAACGTATTCAATTTGATGGGGTTCCAAAGATTCGTCTTTTGCAATCTTTTGCAGAGATTTGTTAAGAGGCGTTTTATTTTTCAAATAATTGTCAGCAGCTAGTTTGGCAAATTCGTTAAGAACTTCTTTAGAAAATGTCACGACTTAGTCCTCCTCGTGATGCATATAGGCTTTTCGAGCCGGCGTTGATCGCAATTTCAATTCTTCAGCCATTCGATGTACTTTACCTGTTTGATAGCGCCGCAAGAGTTTGCCGCCGTAATGGCCAGCCGTCGCGCCTGCCGCCCCACCGGCCGCAGCCCCGATCAAACCAGCCTTACCTTTGCCGCCCTTTTTACCTTTGCGCAGCCCATGCAAAGCCCCGAGAGCTGCACCGCCTACGGCACCCATGTAGGGATCTTTTTCCCCAACCGTTTGGAAATATTCTTCAGGAGTCATGGTCACGACAGCCACAGCCAGCTTATGGAATCCTTTTATAAACATAACGCTCCAAGTTTATCAGCTCGATCAACACGCCACAATATACTTGTTTAAGACAATTAGGCTCGGTATCCTTCATTAAGCGCCCTTTTTAAGACGTTTATGGAGATTTACTTTGATGGACCCTAAGCCACAGCCGTCAGTTATTTTACCATCTAGCCTTCTAGTTGATCCAACAAAAGAACCGTTAAAAATCATTTTAACACCGTATCGGGGCATCACGCACGTTCCTTCTGAACTTGCAGCCGCAAACGGGCCCGACACCATGGTCTTTATTGAACTCAACAAATGCTTTAAAAAAGCTGGATTCGTCGCCGAGGGAATGATGGGCAATATCATCTGGGGGTTTGAACAGTGCGGCTTTGACCCCCGCCATGTCGCAGCGGGTCTAAACGGGCTTAGAAAGCGTGGCTATATCCATTACACCGACGAAAGTGGGGTGGAGATTTTCGAATACAACTTCGACCCTGCAAAGCCGATATGGATCCGCTTTTCAAAAAAGTTCCAAGATCTTTTCGTTAAAGAGCTAATAATCCCATGAACATCCTGCACTTAAGTAACACCCCACTTTCTAACTCGCCGTCGAATCTGGCAAACATCCAGCGCCAATTCGGACACAGCGCACAGGCTGTGTTGCACCGGCAATCGAACACAAACAAGATATTTGTCGGTGGGAAGATCTGGACAACCATGACCCAGGAACAAATAACGGCGTACGTTGAGGAAGCTGACATCGTTCATTTCCACAACTTCGCCTGGTCGCAAGAAATCTTTAAAGTGCACCCGCACTTAATTGAAATAGTTAAGAAAAAAAGATGCTTGATTCAATACCATTCCCCGCGCCAAGGGATTGAATCCTTCGAAGATACCCTCAACGATCAGTTCTTCGCTGGTAAGCGAGCCATTGTGGCGCAATATCAGGTGCGCCTTTACCCAGAAGTGGACTTTGTTGTCCCAAACGTTCTTCCCATTTTTGACAATCTGTACAGATGTCTTCCCAGAGACTTTAAACAAACGATGATTTCTTACGCCCCAAGCAATACGAATCTAAAGGGGTGGGATGACAAAGGCTATCCAACTATTATGCCGCTTCTTCAAAAGATTGGCCGGCGCGTTCCTGTTGATATCATCGTTAACACACCTTACGAAGACACAATGATGCGCAAACGCTGGTCAACTATTGGAATTGAGGAAGTGATAACGGGATCTTACCACCTATCCTTTCTTGAATATCTAGCCTTCGGGTGCGCCACAATCGGCAATCTCGATGATCTCACCAAACAGGCAATGGCAAAAGTCATAGGTGAGGAAAATGTCCGAAAGTTGCCGTACATCCAATCGGACATTTACGATCTCCCCAAAGCCATCGAGTCCATTATGTATGATCACGCCGCGGCTAAGTCATTAGGACAAAGAGCGCGCGCCTGGATGGAAACTTACTGGAACCCCGAAACATTCGTGAAATATTTTGATAGCATCTACGCCAAACTTTAAAGACTCCTGTAATAAGAACTAAGGAGGTACTTTATGGCAATACCACACACTTACGTTAGAGAACCTGCACACGCTGAACGCGTATGCCAAGAACTCAGGAATGAGCGCGTTCTTGGATACGACCTTGAGACTACTGGAACAGATCCACACCGAGATGTCGCAACCCTCGCCTCCTTTTCAACTGAAAAACACGCCTATGTTGTTGATACGCGAAATGCCGATAATTTAAAAATTATGGCCCCGCTTCTAGAGAGCGAAGATATCATAAAGCTCTCCCACAACGCCGTGTTTGAGTATTTGATGAGCAAAGGCACTATAGGCGTCGACACGGAACGCCTTTATTGCACAATGCTTGGCGAATATGCCATGACTGCTGGAAGTCAGTTCTCAGGCTACGGTTTGGACGACGTCCTAAAGAAATACTGTAACATCGAAGTCGATAAAACCCTCCAGGCTTCTTTCATTGGTCACCGCGGCGATTTCTCCAAAGAACAGATTGAGTACTCAGCTACTGACTCCTTCTATATGTTTCCGCTAGCAAAAGCGATGCAGGAAAAGGCAAAAGAGTTAGGAGTCCTCAACACCTGGATCAATACAGAGTGCGCCGCTATTCAGGCCTTTGGCGATATCGAGTTTTACGGGCAAAAGATCAATGAAGCCGCCTGGAAACGCATCATGACAGAAAACGAAGCGAAAGCAAAGGAGGCTAAGCTAAGATTGGATGCGATCTTAGATCCGGTATGCGATCGAGATCTCTTTGGTGAGCTCGTCATCAACTACGATTCCCAGCCGGACGTTTTGTCAGCTCTTCAGCGGCTCAACATTAAAGTTGATGGCGCGCTCATTCAAAACACCAATAAAAAGACCCAGCGAAAAATCAGGTCTTATCCCGTCATTCAAGCCCTTGAAGCTTACAGATCCGCTGTCAAACTTACTGGGACGTACGGGGATCAATACCTAAAAGCCATCCACCCCGTCACAGGGCGTGTTCACTTCCGCATGAACCCATATGGAACTGAGACAGGAAGACCCGCTTGCTATGGCGGGCTAAACTGTCTGAACATCCCGAGGGATAAGCGATATCGGAATGCTTTCGTCACTGATGATAACCGCCTGATTTCGACGGTTGACTATTCAGCCGCCGAACTTCGCATCATGGCCGATCTTAGTGGTGACGAGCTGATGGTCAAGGGGTTTAACTCAGGGGTAGATTTTCACTGCTTTGTTGCGACAATGCTTTTTAATAAAGAAGTAACAAAAACAAATGAAAATAAAGCCCTGCGCGATCCGACAAAAACGCTAAACTTCGGACTTGCCTACGGAATGGGCCCCGGCTCGCTTTATGAACAACTAAATGGTATGGGTAGCCCCATCACATTCGATGATTGTGTAAAGCTCTTTGACAAATATAAGAGCACATTTAGAACAACCATCAAATGGCTGACCGATAAACAATACGCAGCCTCCAGAGATTTCCACGCTTCCAACATCAACGGTCGACGACGCTCGTGGTTCAGACCCAATGAAGAAATGCTCAAAGAAAAGGTAACGGCAGAGCTGACAAAAAACGGGCGGATTCCAGTTAGCGAATCTATGGAATGGGACATCAAGGCTGAAGTCGATAGACGCGTTAATGCACACCTTTCAGCCATCCGCAGAGAGGGTGCCAATTTCCATATCCAGTCACTTAACGCGGATTTTACAAAACGCTCCATGGCTCGCATACGAAAGGAGAATAAAAAGCGGGGCTACGACGCGCGAATGTACAACTCTGTCTATGATGAGATCGTCCAAGACGTAGCCGCATCCTGCGGTCAAGAAGCTCATGAACTTCAAAAGAAAATCATGATCGAGGAAGCCAATAAAATGCTTTCAAAAGTACCAATGCAGGTCGAGGGGCACCTTGCTCCCTGTTGGACTAAATAAGCGTTATTTATGGTATAGGTTATTCAGTAGGAGATATATTATGATTTCACTTGCCGCGCTCACTTCAAAAGAACCCGCTGACCTTTTTGTCGCTATGGTCTCATTAGAAGTCACAACTCTTGTTGGGGTCATCGAAGACCCCATCGAGGTTGAACCAACTTCAATGCGACTGGGATATCCCATCGAGTTTTCTTTCAATCTTGGTAAAACGGAAAGTTCTTGCCAATGTTCAAACGCCGTTATTATTCCGGAATTCGGTATACCTGAAGAAGTGATAATAGCTTCAGATATAATTACAATTCATAGGGGGAATAGCGTGATAGGACAGCTGTACTTAAGGCTGCTGCGGGAGATTACACAAAAACCCCCAGTCCAGCATTCCTACGGGTTTGTGCCGCGTAGCCAAATTACACAAAAACCGCCCACGAGATAACAAATTGAACTTACTCAGACTTTCTGGCACAATGTGCCTATGAGCTTTTTAAAAGGACTAACCAAAGCACTCCGCGGAGAAACTCAAATAGCTAAAACATTAGGTCCTTCCATCGCGCGCGATCGGCTAAAGCTACGCACTGGTGCGAAATACATCGATATCGGCACCCCGCCAGAAGTCAACGTAAGTGGCTATGTAAAAGGTCAAAAACCAGGTCCAAACGCCTAGGCAAAAACAGCCCTTTTTCGGGTATAAGAATTTTAGAGGCAAAATTTAAACTTTGGAATTGGCCTTGAACTTTCCTTTCGCCCCTACATGGATATATGTCCATGTAGGGGCTTTCTTTCTAAGGACCAGCTGAAAACTTACCTATTCTATACAGAGGCAAAATAACCCCTTTTTCCGGTATAAGGTCTTTGAAGGAAGCAATTCCTTCAACAAATTTATACGGTATTTGTCCATACCGTCAGCCCTACACTAAGAGTGCAGAACACCTTTTAGTGTAGGGCTTCCAAAGGACTAATCAAGATTCGACTTAACTATGGAGGTTTATATGGTGATCCCAATCTGGATCTACTTTCTTGTTATCGCAAATCCATGGATCTGGAAAACAGGTTTAGTGATTATAGGGCTCATTGTTTTGTGGGTTCTAGCATCCTTTATCGAGTTTCTGATCTATGAAAATGAAGAGGAATAAACAAAGGAGATTTATTATGAAGCCAGAGTTATTTGATATCCAAAAGCAAATGTCTCTTATAGTCGCAAAAAAGGTCAGAGAGAAAGCAGTCAGTCTCGTAAAACAAAAAGGTGCGACACAGTCTGTGATAGATCTGACCGACAATATTGGCCTGACATTGATGGAAGAGATTGCCGACGATACAGAACTTGTTGTCGTGCTCGATCCCCATCAAGTTGATCAATATGTCCTAAAGATTTTAAGAGGCCATGTACAGACGGTTGAAGATTGTCTAAATGGCTGGGCACAAGAAACGTGTCTTCCGAAACGGTGGATCGCCAGGCTGCTCAGGTTTAAAGAGTTTTCAACATATCAGAAGTTTAAGCAAATTGTGGAGGAGTTATGACGACCAAAGAAATCAAAGATCTGCTCGTAAAAGTGGTGGGCTATTCACGAAGAGAAGCCACCGCCTATATGAAAAAGATACCGCAAGAAGATCGTGTTTATCTGAGAGAACAATCCGGAGGGATCAAGAAAACGATCAATCACTTAACGTTCATAAGAAATCTGCTCTATGACGCTGCCGAAAAGGGCGACGTGGATAACTTCACGTATGAGTGTATTGATGAATGCCTCGCGGAACTCAGAAAAGAAGTATTTAAGAAAATGGCACGAGACGTAGCTCTTGCGCTGGTGCCATAGGAGGTTTAAATGAAACTATTCTTTCTGTTCATCGTGATGCTTCTGTTTCTGGCCGTCATGGGGTGCGCCAGTGCCGAGAAGCGCGACCTAAGCCAGAGATATGCAGAGAATGTAGAGACCGTCCAGGTTTGTATGTTCAATGTAATCTATGGTGTATTAGCCATTCCAGCAATCGGGTTTCAGGGATTTCACGATCTCTGCGCAGAAAGACCCGGAGCTTTAAAATAAACTAATTAAAGGAGATTTATATGAAATATCTAATTCTATTACTCGCATCGTTGTCACTTACTGCCTGCCTTGGAGGCACTAGCACCACGACGACAGCTTCGGCTCCTTCAGTAGGCGCACCTAATGCTCTAGCCTCTAGCGGCTGCTCTGTAAATCAAGCAGCCGGAGGTGCCGAATTCTCATGTTCTGATGGCTCTTCAGCTCTAGCGGCTAACGGCGCAACAGGTGCCACTGGAGCCACAGGTCCGCAAGGACCTCAAGGTCCTACTGGCGCTACGGGTGCCACGGGTCCGCAGGGCGCTACAGGTCCTACAGGTCCTGCTGGAGGGAATGGAGGTTTCGTGGCGAAGGATGCCAATGGAGTGCAAATCGGGACCCAATACCTGGGGCTTCAGTATAACGGCAACTTCACGGTTTATGACAGCACAGATAGCGCGGTAGTCACCTATGTGCCGGTATTACAAATAGGAGGCGCGGGCAATACAGTGGCTGTGATGCAATCGTGGTACCTGCTATATTACACAGGAGCCAATTGCACAGGGTCCACTTATATGCAAGCACCAGCCATTATGAACTCACTCACACATTTTGCTGGTACTACAGCAAGTACAGGATTGATATATAAGGCAACAGGTCCTTCGGTACGCCAGATTACGTACGCCTCATATATAGATCTAAATACTAGCTCCTCGTGTAAGAATACCGCCATCACCGGATACGATGACACTCCTGTAACGGCTGTGACAACTAGTATGCCCCTCAGCGTAGCATATCCACCGCAAGTTGTATTCGTACCAAACTAAAGGAGTCTGAATGGATGGCAATAAAGCAATAAAAATGCGCGAGAATACCGAAGGGAAATTAGTACCAGTAACAGACCCAACGCTTAAGATAACAGGACCTGCAACCAAAACGGTATTAGAACCTCTCTGGATCCATAAACTGAGAAAGGCATCAAAGAAGTTCAAAGGAGCCTATAAAGCCCTTGAAGAATCTTTGTGGTATGAGCGAATAGCCTTTGCCTTTCTTGGAATGGGTGCCTCAGAAATATTCAGGGTTCTCGTGGCCTACTGGCGCGCAACGCACAAATAGCCAAAGACAGGTCCCTCTCCCAAGAGGGACCTAATTCCTATTTAAAAGGAGACATTATGGACGAACTAAAATTCTTTCTAATCGCCGTGCTACTGACAGGCTGTAGTGGACTCATGACGGGCATAGATTTGCCAAATAACGAGATCGTTGTCGATACAAGTAAACCACCGCCCCAAACGATGACCGTTGCTGCCGACTCAGATGCTGAGCTTGAAAAAGCATTTTACGCCGAAAAGCCAGTAGTTAAGCGCGCACCAGCTACGAAGAAAAGAAATATTAAAAAGAAGATTAAAAAGAAATCACGAAAGGAGATCCATGAAAACGCTGACTGACGAACAAAAACAAATTCTAAAACGGGCTGACCGCTGGATTGAAAACTTAAAGCCCGTTATGGAGAGTGTTAAGGAACGCTTTGATCATGCACGGGCAGGCGGCGTCCTAGATCAGACGTATGAAAAATGGAGGAAGGACTTGTTACTCCTAGGAGATCTACAGTTCCGTATCTGTACAATCAATAGCTACAGCGTGGAATTGGATCTTAAGGAGCTCGCAAAGTCTATGGACGCTGCGGACGATATTGTAGTTGAACTTGCGGCTTTGGCCGAGAAGGAGGGGCGATGAAATTTGAAGAATCAGAACTATTCAGGCTTATAGCACAGCATTTTTTCCAGAAAACTGCTGATGATCCGGACGGTAGAGATATGCATTACGAGGATGCCAAAGATATGATTAAGCAGCTCGTAACGCTCAGCTACGGAGGCTCCCATCTCGACCCAGAACCTCTCTTGAAAATTATTGGAGAAGTGCTAGATAAAGCCCAAGATGCTGGAGAATTTATCGATAAGATTATAGATCCGGAGGGACATGAAGTCTTTAACGAAATTCTTCGGAAAGCAGACAAGGCCGTGGATAAGATATTTGGCCCCAAGGATCCGACAGATTAGCCAAAGCTAGAGCCCCCCCCTACCAAGGGGGCTCTTTATTCGAAAGGAGAACGGATGGAATTTACAAGGAAATTAGTTCTAGTTGCGAGGGATCCCACGGGAAAAGCTGTGGGTACGATATTACTTATACGGTATCCGAATAAAATAGAAGTGGAGGTGCATTCCGCTGTTGAACCAGATGAGTTTGATGCCTTCGTAGATGATTTTGTAGCAAAGATCATTGGCGAAGATCCCGCATAGCCCCTCCCAAGGGGCTTTTTTTACCTATCAAAAAACACTCCTTTATTGTTATGAGTCGTGTGCGGAAATAAATCCGCAGTCAAACAAAAGGAGATCCTATGTCCCAAACAACAACTGAAGGAAAAGCCCAGGCAGTCTCGGCAACGCTTGCCAAGCAAACTCCAAGCGGGCCTTCAAAAATCTTCGATGAATACCGGGTCAAGCTCACGCTCATCCGTGATATGCTCGGCACTAACCCTGCTGACCCTTATGTACTTGACACCCACATCCATGAGAAGCAGCGAAAGCTCATCATGGAAAAAAGTAAGATCAATACGACCATCAACAAGTACTTAGGACAAATGGACATCTCGCCTGAGAAAAGCAAAGAGGAGATTGAGCGCACTATCGACAAACTCGAAGAGATGGTTGGCTACAAATTCACCCCTGAACAGCGGGAAGCGGCACTTTCTGGAAAGCTCGACGAGCTTAAAGAAACCTTCGAAGAGCTTGATACCAAAGGAACAACGATCTTCTTTTGGGATAAAAAAACAAACCGGCCTTGTATTGGCGATCACATGATCTATGGCTACTTAAAGGCTGCGGCTGAAGCTATTGCGCGCACAATGCCTGCTAAAAAGGGCACAGTGCTCCACTCAGCTTCCTACACGCAGATGCTGATTAACCAACACGTTAGGTGCACAGAGCAGTTCATTGTAGCTGACCGTGATATCAGGCGCGATGAGCATGGGAATCCCAAACATCTCCAGCGCTCTCTTCGGGTCATTACAGCTCAAGGGCCGCGGGTGACGTTAGCTAAGTCCGAGATCATCCCAGCCGGCGCTTCTTTTGAATTTAATATCCGAGTGTTGAAAAACTCCGCTGTTACAGAGGACGTGTTGCGCACACTCTTTGAATACGGGGAGTATTTCTGCGGACTCGGACAATGGAGGAACGCAGGCTGGGGGGTATTTTCTCATGAGCTAAACGCACTTCATGACTATCGCGATAAGCGCGCCGAAGCTGTTCAGTAACTGCATTGCTACGCTGTGCCCCGCTAGGGCAAAGTGTCTTATAGCTGCGTTGTGTCCTGTTAGGGCAAGGTGGAGTGCAATATAGTGCCGGCATTGTACCGACAGTCTGGTGTAGCAAAGTTTTTGCACGCTCAGGCATTCTGATGTGCTGTGTGAGTATTGTAGGGCATAGTTTAGTATAGTAACGGCATCGTGTGCTGAGGTGACTTGGTGTTGCGCCAAGGTATGGCAGAGTAAAATCAAGTTTTGCTTTCGTAAAGCACCGCCTAGTTATTTTCAGTAGAGCTTAAGTTGGGCGCAGTGAGGCCACGGCATTCTGACGTTTTCCTTTGTTTTGCAACGGCTGGGTGAACTATAGCGATGTCACGCATAAGCCTAGTACAGTCTAGCACAGGCACTGTGATGTCGTGCAGAGTGTTGGTATAGTACAGTCTAGCTTGTCACGTATGGCAGAGGTACAGTGGGGCGGTGTCGCTTGAGGTATAGTAAGGGCACGGTCCAGTTATGTCTAACACGGTAAAGGCACAGTAAAGCCATATTTGGTACAGCTTCAGTGTGATCCGGTTGAGTTCGTTTGGGGTCTCGTGTCGGCAAGGTATGGTAAAGCTACGTTGCGGCGAAGCCCTGTTTTACGCGGTAACGTTGTGGCACCCTAGCGCGAAGTAAGATCCGGCGCGAGTGGAGTATGGTAAAGTCCCACGAGGCATCGTTTTGGTTTGGTTTTGCGACGCACAGCCCAGTTAAGGTAAAGTAATGTCATATTAGGCACAGGTGTCGTGAACTCAGGTTCAGCGATGGTATGGTATCTTGAGGTCAAGTATCGTAATTTTGCGGTGGCGTAGAGGTAAAGCGATCTGGTGTACCCCATTGCGTGGTTATGGTTTGGCGAAGTAAGGCAAGGTCTCGTTGCGGCATAAGTATGGCGAAGCTCCCTACAGTAAGGTTATGGCGAAGTTTAGTCTAGCAATGTGAAGGCAAAGTGAGGCGGTCTCTTGTCTAGCTCTGGCAAGGTGAGGCGAAGCGCAATATGGTCAGCCAATGTCAAGTAGCGGCAGGGCGAGGTGGCGTGCCCTATGGCAAAGCGAGGGCGTAGTATCTCGAGGTAAAGTAACGTGAAGGCAAGGCGTCGCATCGTTATGTTGGGCAAAAGCGAAGTACAGCGTGGCATAGTATAGGTAAAGTGTTGCGAGCTACAGCTTTAGCAGGGTACCGTAAGGTGTCATCTTGAGGAGGGGTTTAAAAGCCCCTCCTTCTTCTTCTTTTTTTACCGATCAAAAACCAAACCTTTGTTGTTATAAGTAAACAAAGGAGGTTTAATAAAATGCACGAAGAAAAAACTTTCAAAGTCACTGGACAAGTGATGGTTCCGGCAGTCGGAACCGTTTATGTTCAGGCTGAGAGTATTGAAGAAGCAAAGAGAAAAGCCATGCAGTCTGTGGATAAAGAAGACATGAGTGACTGGGGTTCAAGGCTCTGGATCTACGGAGAATGGACTCGGAAAATTTTATGGACAGAGGCTGAAGGCTTACACATCACAGAAGTCAACGAGGAGGACAAATGGATTACAAAGACATCTACTATGACGCAGAAGAGCATTTAGAAACCACTCTCGGCAGAAGGCCCATGAGTTGGGAAATTGAGCGTGAAGCGCAAAATCGCCTTGAAATGCTGGAGTATCAAGCAGAGCTTCGAAGAGAAAGTTTTCTAGAAAATCAGCTTGAAGAGGGCGACGAAGTTCCGTTAGAACATCAGGGGTGATAAAAATGATCCGCAGTCTCGCGGCACAAAATGATGGAGTGAGCCGCATCATCCGGCTCACTCGGTCTGTGATCATACTTAATAAGATTTGTCGCAATGGCGGTGCCAAATTCCGCGTGGATATGCTCCACATCACACAGAAAGGACTGCATGATGGCCCAGGGCGGGAAACAGTATCTTTGTTTTTTTATATCTGTGAAAAAATCCGTCATCACTTCAGTTCTATTGATTTGGATTTTTAATCCAACAGGATCAAATTTTTTACGCTCGCGCTGCATTCCGACATACTGCCATTTTATAACCTTAGGGACTCCAAACGCTTGTTCAAGCTGTTCATTCACTCCCCATCCATGTCCCCAGTCAGCACCGATACATGCCACATTAAAAAGCTTACAAATTTTAATAATATCTCTCACGCAGTTTGAAGGAAGCGCTTCCTCACCTGTATAGCGCTTCATGAAGAACGGATAAAAAACATGAGGCGTGAGATAACACCCCAAAGTTAAGACCGTATAAGAGGCATTTTTAAGTTTCCCCTTCATCCCGCGCTCACTTCCATCTGAACCTTCCCCCCAATCAATTCCAGCAAAGACATGATTTGATTTTGTAAAACCATCTGGAACAATCCGGAAGGCGTGGCTTGAGGAACAACACGCAATAAGCTCTGTGCGCGTGACAGGCTTTGAAGCACTATCCCAACTAATGCCCAAAACCTCATTATAAAATAGCCCTTTAGAATAGTTTTTCAGTTTCCATAAAATTTCCTTCCACTTTGTTGGAGTGTGCATCCAAGGAACCTGGAGCTGAGAAATTCTAAATCCCATAATATCGCGATTACTACTAAATGCGATCCACTTGCCCTTCTGGGGATCGATCGGATGACCGCATTTATTGCAAATAATTCCTTCTTGCCCGATACACTTCTCGTCTAAATAGTTATAATGTACAGGGACATGATGATCACAAATTACTAGCCATTCACACTGAGATGATTCTTGCCAATAAAATTCTATGGGATTATCCAAAGTCTTCGGGGTACCGGAAAATAGTTTCCATCCGTATTTAGAGTGGGATAGAGTCTCAAGCATTACCGGAATATTAGCAGTCAGAATGTCTTGAATTTCATCTATATTTAAACAATCCGCTGAGATTCCACGGGTACGATCCGCACTTAAAAAAGCTGAACGTAAAAATCCTATGGAGCCATTGGAAAAACTTTTTTCGAAAACTTGGCGACTTACGGAACTTGACTGCAGGTACTTCATAATGACTGGAGAGTCTTCTATCCACGGCTTCAGTTTAGCGTTTGAAAATTGCCGTGTCTGATCATGGCTAGGACTGACATACAGTGTTTTGAAATAAGGGATAATGCAGGAGTTCGTAATAAACTCATTTGCAAGCATGGTCGATTTTTCAACCTGTCTCCCAGTTTTTAAAAGTTTGTGTTGGTAATTTGAGTCATAGATGGGGCGAAGATAATCTCGCCCAGTGAAATCAAATCTTTTTCCATCTAAATAAATTAGGTTATGAACCCACTGCGATTTGGCTGCCCTAAAAATATTTTTCTGGCCGTATTTGGTAAAAAAACTTTCACTGACTTTGAACGCATTATGGGGCCGAATCGCTTTTTCTAATCGTTGGCGCGAAGACGCGTATTTATTGTATTCTAAAGGGTTCTTCCCGTCTGTTTCGACATCTTCATCTTCTATGACCAAACGACACCGCCACGTAGTTCTCGGAGGCGCTTGATTAATTCCAGAGTTTCTTCGTGTGTTAGCAAATCATTTTTCAAGCGATTACAGAGAGCGCAACAGGGAGTCACGTTATCTTCTGAGTAGTTGCCATCCGTATCTTTACGATCTAACCAGATTCCGCAGTATTTCGGTGGCGGAAGAGTTCCACAATAGGAACACGGAAGTTTAATCAGTTCCGAAAATTTTTGTAGGGATAGGGTCCATTCCCTTTGGCGCGTCTTTGCATGATACTGACCCATAGAATAACGGCCTTCAGGAGAAAAGCGGCGAGTATCGTTGGTCTTTTTAGAAAGCTGTCGACCTTTCTCTGAACGCCACCAAGTGCGAATACGGACCTGCGTATCAGGGTCGCGATTATAATGCCAACGGCACATATTTTTGGCATAATGTTTCCGCTTACATTTAGGAAATTTACAAATAGCTTCTGATAGACGACTATCTCTCAAAGCATCTCCGCCGCCTGTAGTAATGCGCTGATAATGAACAGAACAAACACCGCGCGCTTTCTGGGGGCGTTCGCAATCGGGGACTCCGCAGTATTTAATTCCGTCTCTGATTATTGGGATGAAGTGTGGTGGTTTGCGGTGCATATCCAGTCATAGTGCACCAAAGGAAGCGCCCCCGCAAGAGGGCGCTAGACTATGTTCACGGAAAGGCTTTAGCACAAGCGCCGTTCACGAGAGTCGTAAGCGAGGCTGTGGCTGTGGTCGCGGTACATCCCCAAGCTGTGGGAATAGCGCCAGAGACCAAAGTCCCAACAAGACCATCGGCCACTGTCTGACAGATATCGCTACCAACAGACTTAAGCGGTACCTTGGCTTTGGGTTTTCCAATCTGCATAGCTGCAGTTGAAGTACAGATATTGGCTTTAGCAGCGACTGCCTGAATTGAAGTCACGATGGCTGCTTGATTAGAGCACTGAAGGTCAGAAGCGATTGTGACTGCGACAGTATTTACAACGGCTGTCTCAACCGGACAGACGACGTTGTTTACAACAGACGAATGGCAGCCGGCTAATGTCAGAGCCACAGCCGACAAACAAAATAACAAAGTGCGTTTCATTGAGTCCCCCTTTTGGCGGTGTAAAAGTTTATTCCTGAATGATGAGCTAGAAACATCTGGAGGGCAAGTTAAAAGGCATCTAGGACGCACAGGGTGGCTCTATAAACGCGATTCTATACGTTCGGCGATATAGACAAGCCTTTATATCGCCGACGCTATAAAACTCGTTACATAAACGGGAGGGATGTGACACAAGACATGATGCAAATTTGTGTGACATCCAAATAGGAAATGACTTTCCGAGTCGTAACTAAACAAGATAGGTTTGTAATCTAAAACCTCTTACAAAATAAGAAGGGTATATGGAAAAAATAATTTTGAAAAATGCGGGTAAATATATATTTGTGTTTAATTTTTCATTACGCACACATATATATTATAGCGTTTTCCTATTACATTAATGACACCCGCTGCATCAATTTTTTATCCGAGCAGTTTCATCATCTTGATGCACAGAGTGCCCTTTTTAAAGGCAGCGCAAAAATTGTCACTGTAACATGATTCACTACTTTAACTATACGGTATAAAAGTATCCTATTGGATTAGCACAGTGTGTCTAGTAGACGCTGTGCGTAGAATTATTACGAAAACGTCATGATGACGCGGCGGGTGTCAACTGGGTGCTTTTTCAAATTTTCCAAATGCGCTGGGCGTTAAATGTCGTTCGCGGGTCTGCCTGACGCTGCGCCTTCAGGAGGAATTGGGACATTGCGTTCGGGCTCTTTTTCAAGCGCTTTTGGCTTAGCGTCGGCGAGCATTTCGGGGGTCACTGTTTGTATGTCGCTTTCTATGTAGTGGAATTCTGTTTGGATGAGGTTGGCGAAATCTGTGGCGTCCGTAGCCCCAAACTTCTCATGTTTCGCGCCGGCATCCATAAGAATCTTAGCCCACTTCCTAGCCTGCTCTTGAGCATCCGGACCGTTCTGCCTAGCGAAGTACTCAAAGCGGTAATGAGCGGTGTTCATGACGTTTTTAAGCATAGTTCCGAACTGTGCCTTGGTTGGCATCCCTACGAGATGCAAGACCTCATCACGGCTCTTTGTGAGCGCTGCAAATACCCGCGTATAGGTATAGCGATCGCTAGCCAGCAAATTAAGATAACTCTGCCAATCATTTCGCTTCATCAACTCAGCATCGAAGAAATATTTTTTATATATCTTTGCTGAGTTCTCATCGATCTCGGTATTGTATGCTGTGATAACGAGCTGCCCTAGCTCCTCAAGGTCGACACTGGCAATGAGGCAACAATCAATTGCCACCCGCAGGATTGGATTATTTAGAATCTTTAAGACTCCGCTCCATTTAGCGCCTTTTAGTCGATGAAGATAGATCTCTTCAAGATCGAGCTTTTTCCACACAAAAACGTCGTTTTCGTGGTAAATTTTTTTCCCGAGCCTGCGCCTTGTGATAGGCGGAATGGGAAGGCTATCAACATCGTCCTTTAGGTTCTGGAAATAAGATTCTGTGGGCTCTGGGAACTGTAAATTTTCGTAAAACTCGCAGACATTCTCGTACGAGTTACCTTCGAGAATAAGCCATTTAAGATGCTTGTGGAACGGCAGGCGAGAATTTGTCATTCATAAGCCATTCCCTCACGCATATTACCCGCCGATCGCAGCGATGAGTTTACCCCGTTTGGAGGGTAAATACCGTTTACCCTTTGTAGGGGGTACGGTTGCTGCTGTCTTAGTGCTTGGACGTTTGACTGAAGCCTGTAATTTATGAAGACCGTCGCAGACCTCCATGAGCTTTGACATGGCAAGAACCGTCGACCCTTCATTAATGTCTTTTAGTCCAAGTCGTGAGGCAAGCGTGAGTTCGGCTAAATAGTCTAAGACCTTATCAAAGACGGGCTTATAGGCCACGAATTTAGCCAGATTGTTTGGATTTAGAAAGTTAAGAGACAGTAAAGCATCAACGGTGGCATCACTATCCTCGGGCAGATCGGCTGCTTCTTTGATGAGGTTTTTCTTTAAGCCATCGACAATCGATGAGATTTTTGCAATGAGCTTAGCGTTTTTAGAAACCTTCGAAGCTTTGGGCTCCAGGCGATCAACCCCGTGGACTTTAGCTTTTAAAGGCGATTTGGCGCGCTTTAAGATAGCTGCAATCTTCTCGAGCGGAACGCCTGCGGTAGCGAGAAGAACTTTGGTTTCCCGCTCACTTAGGGCGAGCTTTGGAAGACCGGCTCCGCTAACATCGTAGACAATCCCTGTATAGTGGATAGTGAGAGGATCAAGCTCCATTTTTGCGGCAGCTTCTTTGGTAATCCATTCTCCAGGAGAAGCGGTAACGTCGTTAAAGCCGCTCATAGGGACCCAGCACATTTTGCGCGGGATAACGAAGATGTCTTTTCGAACTTCGAGAAATCCGTGGGCATCGAGATAAACGCGCTTTTGCTTAGGAGCACCAGGCATTTTTGGCTGTGCCGTCATAGGAGCACTTGATTCGCGTTCTTCTTTTGTGAAGAAATCACCGAAGCCGCGCTCAACTTTAAACGTACGCCCTTTCATATCCACGACGGTCAAGGGACCGCAATAATCCTCAATGGCTTTAATTGTTACGGGTTCGGTCGCGACAGCTTTACCATCATCGATGTAGATAAAAGTGCCAGTTGCGCCAACACGAATATCCCATGGTTGTAGGATCTTTTTTGTCATGTCTTTATCATCGGTATCGACAAGGCGGATGCCTGCGATATTAGGCTGGAAGCTTGAGTGTGTGCGCGAGATAAAGAGTTTCATGGGCAAGCGACCGCCACTGAAGTTCACAACACTAGGAATTACGATCCCGTCGACCTGCATACCGGTTTTGGTCTTAACGCGGTAGAGAGCAAAGTCAGTGGCCATTTCAGGAGCCGGTTGCTGTGCCATCTCATCATAGACGAAGATGCCAGGCGCAGGCTTCCTTACGACAAGCATTTTTTCACCTTCGGCGTCGACTTCATTTAAGAAATCTTGCGGATTGCCTGTGATTTTAGAAAGGAACTTTTGCATATCCTGGCGATCTAACTTTTGCACCTGCATGGTATCAAAGAGACCCTCGATGCTGGAAAGTAGAGAGTACTTATCAGGATCTTCTTTTTTAACACTGGCTGCCGCAACAGGAATTAATTGCATGGCGGCCGCTGTGTAATCATTGCTATTCGGATAGACTTTTCTGGCAAGCTTTTCAATAACTTCGGCGTAGCCATGCTTTTGGAATTTCGCTACAAGCATCGGATTTTCACGAAGAGTTTGCTTGAAAACTTCACCATCGACTGCAGAGAATGTGTCAGAAAGTGCATCAAGCATTTGAAAGCCGGCCGACGCATAGGAGTAACGACCTTGGAGCGGCGGATAGTTTGTAGTCCAAAGGCTCGGATCATTGAAGTAAGTGCCAGTTGAATCTGTGGGACGCGCATCAAGCCCCTCAGCAGGGCTTTGAACGAAGAAAAGTTCCTTAAACGTGTCTTTCGTAAGAGCGTGAACTTCCTGAGTTTTTGGTTCCATCCAGATATCAAGGGGACTCAGTTCAAACTTGCGGATAACAAACGGAACAAGGACTTCTTTTTTTGCTTCTTCAGACATGATGTGAAGGGCACCGATAGCTGTTCCGGTTTGCTCATCTTTTTTACGGATCTCAACCGTCACGGGCATCTTTGCAATGTCCGGATATTGTTCGCGGATGTACGTGGTCAAAGCTTCGGCCCAACGCTCGGAGTTATCCGGCATCTTGTGGGTTTGAACGTTCGGTAGAGTAGGTTCTATCGCAAATAAGTTTTCGAGGGCCATGCGCTTTTACTCCTAATGTCAAGATTAACTATATATGTCATATAAAACAAGTGGTCTAGCCTCTAAAGTGACGAGACCCTGTTATTTTAGCATCTCAAAAGGCTGCAATCTAGGAAATCGTTCCAGTTCCTGTCCCAGTGCCAGGCGACCCGGGGGAGCCTGTGCCAGTTATTGTAAGCGTTCCGGTACCCGCGGCAAGGACTTCCATAGCTTGTCCCTGCCCAATAGCTTTTGTGAAGTTTGGCCACTGAGAGCCAACAAAACTTGCGCCCTGCGTCTCTATACTGGACCCCCAGGCGTCTCCGCTCACCGTGATTGAGCCAATATCAATCATGCCCGTCCCCGCGAAGACTGGGCTATCTGTGGACATTAAAGTTGCCTGTCCAAGTGCTGTCACGCAGGCGCGACCGATCGCATCCGTGAAATCGCGAAGTTTTGGACCTGCTTGCCCAAAGGATTGTACGCACAGGGAATAGATATTATCCGAAATATTCGAAGAGGAGATGCCAGTTATTCCCATACCGGTGCCCATTCCACTTCCGGCTACAACTCCAGTGTCCATGGTCATAAAACTCTGACCTATGACGTGATTCGCGGATCCGTTTCCAACAAAACTTGTGAAGTTGCTAAGCTGAGCACCGTCAAAGCCGATACCGGTAAACTGTGCATACAAGTCTGCGGCCCAGGCTGCTCCACTGATCATTTGTTTAAAATATTCTCCATTTTGTTAAAAAGAGCGTCTATCTCTGGCTTTAGTTGCTCCATTCCTTCTTCGCTGAGACTGAGCTGGATTTCGCTAAACCCTGCAGCAAGACGTAAGAGGTAAGCCTTCTCTTTTACATATTTAGGTTTGAGCATACTGTGCACTTGAAGCTTTCCGTTAGGGCCCATAGTTTTGTACTGAATAATGTTTTCAGTAGGTTTAGGCTCCGTAGGTGGGTTCATAAAAATTTCTTTGCCGGTTAGATCGCAAAACCATTTTAATCCCATTTTAAATCTCCTCTTGTTCGATTCTATTAACTAGATCCCATACTTCATCGTCGCGCTCAAAGGTGCCAAGTGTCGTGCCATCAGCTATTTCTTTAGCGCGCTCAAGCTTGCGCTTTTTTTCTTCATAGCGATCACCGCCACTCATTGCCAGGCTTCCTTCGTCTTTCAGATAATCTTCAAATGTTGGCTTTCGCCAGCTGCTTCCAAACATCACACATCTCCAAATGTCGTAGTGCTAGGCATGACCGGAGCACCCGTGATTAGATCGATGACGCCCATGTGAGAGTTGGCAGTGGTAATCCCAGACGATGTGCCGTTGAGCGCAATTTGAGCCGCTTTTACGTTAGCATTTCCCGAAGCTGTCACGTTGATATCTCCACCTGCAGTGATATTCGCATCTCCCGATGTGTTTACATCTATTTTTCCATCAGGCGTGACAGAGATTGTGACCTGACCTCCACCGACGTTGATTGTCGTACCGCCATCTGGCTGCACTTGAAGGGTCATGACGGGGCTTGTGATATCTAGGTTCTCATCAACAGGACCGATAGCAAGATCTAATAGTGCACCAGAATCAGCACTTCCAAATTGAAGGCGAGTGGCATTTGTCACGGTTGCATTGTCAAAAGCCTTGATGTCTAAAACCGTAGCGCCTGTATCCTGATCGACTGTCCAGTGAAGGTACCCGCCAGTAGGTTCAAGCTCGTAGTTTTGGCAGACAGTGTTGATGGTTTCTTTGGTCGGAAACCAGTAGGTGCGGCAGCCTTTAGTGCTCTCGATTTCAACTGTGCCGGCCGAGCGAATAACCACGCGGCTACCTGTGGCTGTAACGAAGGCCAGATCTCCAGGTAAAAGATCTTGCTGATTAGTTCTGCCGCCGCCGCCAAGTGTGTTGCTTAAGGGATAGACTCCTACGATCACTGGCTCTGAGTTGACAAAGGCAATGATAACGTAGGTTCCAACAGTTGGCATAGCGACGGCGTAACTGCCAGCCCCATCCCAGAGAAGGTGCTGACATTTAACGTTTTGGAGGTCTTGATCATCGGTTCCGAACATTGCAGCACCGATAGTTCGGACGCGGCAAGTGCGGGAAGTGCTGTCAATGAATATGACGCGGCCAAGACACATTCTCCCGTTAAGCTTATCTAGCGTCCCTTCGTAGGGGCTTTTTTCTTTCATAGGTCTAAATCCTACCACAACTGTTGACTGCGGTCATCTCACTAGGCAATATTTGCCTATGGAAACTCAAAAAGGTATCGATGTTGCCCAGCATTCGGAATGGTGGCTCAGTCCAGAAGGAGATATATTTCTTGCCATTCCTAATGGCGACCTGACATTTTTTACGATGTCCATTTTTGATGATAAGGGCAGTATTGTAAAGATGATGCCAAATGCTTATCCCTTGTTTGTATGGGAAAGACTTGGATGGGAACGGCTTGGTAAATATCTAGAATAGGTCAAATTTAGCCTACTTTAGGTAATAAGAATTTTAAGAAAGCAATTATGCTTTCATGATGCCTGCCGATTGGTGGGAGAGGAGGATAAGGTGAGTTTAAACAAAGTCCAGTTAATTGGGAATCTGGGTGCAGATCCAGATGTAAAGGTTCTGCAAAACGGAGGAGCGACTGTCGCTAAACTCTCAATTGCAACGTCTAAAAAATGGACGGACAACCAAGGACAAAAACAGGAAAAGGTCGAGTGGCATCGGGTCATCGCCTGGAACAAAATTGCTGAGAGCTGCGGTAAGTATCTCAAGAAGGGTCGCCAAGTTTACGTCGAAGGCGAACTCCAAACTCGAAGCTGGGATGACCAACAAGGACAAAAGCATTACACGACAGAAGTTGTAGCAAGTACTGTTCAGTTCTTAGGCGGTAATCCTGACGGTCGTGCCGGCGCTGGCGCTCCGGATCCTGTTCCTCCAGGAAGTGCAACACCACCTCCGACCTTTAACCAAGACGATGCTATACCCTTTTGATCTGAGGTAATTATGGACAAGGCAGCTTTAAAAAGAGAACGAAAGAGACTCCACGCGATCTATGTTAATCACGACATCGATGGTTTTAGAGCTTTTATCAAGGACCTCTCTAACGAGCGGCCTGTCCTTAAACAGTTCATAGATGCTCCAGATGAGCAGCTCTCTGATCTTATGTACGAAGAAAAGAGTAAGCTCATGTACCTGGGGCCTCTATGGCAAGAAGCGCGTAACCACAAGCGCCTAAAACGCATCTGGAAACCCATCCAATTTAAAGATTATCCACTCGCCGTGAAGCAGGCTATGTCTGCTTCAGGTGAGCTTCCGCGGTGTGCGGGATGTTCTTACTTTAGGCATGGACCCTGCCTCGAAGACGGCAAAGAGGAGGATTCTTGCATTCTTCTTGGGACCGCGCCCGGGGATGTATGTTGTCCGGCTTATAAGCCCCTAAAATAGCCCTTTTTCGGGTATAAGAATAGTAATAGAGACAATCGTCAGAATTGTCGCTTGCGAGTACGAAGAGGACAGACAGCTTCCTGTGTTCAGGGGAGACGTAATGGATTGCATTCATTATATGGTATGTATGTTGTCAAATACCACAAGGATGTCTTCGCCAGTTCGAGGGGAACTGCGAGGATCTCGAAACTGCCTGTGTCTTTCAAAAGTGTTCTAGTTGTAGAGTTTCGTCAGTTTAGAAAGGTCAAGATGAAGTCGTCACCTAAGCATTCTTTGTTATACACGCTGAGAAAGAGCATTCTTCGCCAACCACGAGCTGGGTGTGCCGTAGCCTATCCCAAGGCGGCAAGCTTTGGGAAACGCTGCGGGGGCGATCCCCGTGTCAAGCCCACAAGGGCTTTTAATTACCTATCAATAGTTAGGTTGATAAACTTGCGGTTGTGGCGAGGTCTGCTTATCTTCATCACCGCCGCCAAAAGCTGCGCGGCCGGCTAAATACAAACCGCCTGCAGTCAGGAAAGGATGCTTGCGGGCGAAAGAGGGCTCGCGTGCTTTTTTACTTTCTGCCATGGTGGCTTTTCTTTTATAGACATCTGCTTTTGATTTTCTAGCCATCTGCTCAGCTTCTTCAAAAGATGGAGCTTTGCCTTTGGCTTGGAGCTTTCGCGCGCGCGCTCCATAAAGACTAGTGCCTGTTTCGCGAGCTTTTCCAGTGGTCGCTTTTCTAAAGGCTTGAACACCTTTTTCGTACTCTCGCCCTTTGAACTTTTCAACGGCACCTTTTACAGCTTTAGTCGCTGATCGCGCAGTACCTTTCAGAGCGCCGATAGCGGCACCCGGGCTTGGTACTGAGAGGGCTGTTTTTTCAAACCCAGCTGTAAACATCGTGTCCTCCTTCAAGCGGGCGATCGACTAATTCCGCTGGCCGCTGTGCCCGAATATTTTGGTCAATACCAGGGCGATCGTCAGCACAGACGCATTTCTTCTGCGGCTTTTTTATTTTAGCAGTTTTTTCAAAGCCGCGGACGAACATGGCTAGTCTTCTTTATGATCTTTGCCGATCTCCGGAAATTCCTTATGCACTTTCGCGCGCACTTTGGCTTTTTCTTCCGGTGTGCCATACGCACTTACGCGGGCCAAAGCATTTCGAGCATGAGCCTTATCAGGAATCGGATACTTTCCTTCATTGGCTTCGCCTTTGTGTGCACCAGGCAGAGCAAACTCGCTCTTCGGTATTTTTTTACGCGCAGCGGTAGTAAGCTCTTTTGCCACCTTGTTAAATCCGTCGGTAAACATGGTCACTTCTCCTTTTTAAGCTGTCCATACACTATAGCAATTCCTTCCTTAGGTTTGAAGGTCTTAAACGTCCCTGGGACGAATTTTCCTGGCGGAAGCTGTCTAAAACGAAAGCTAGAGCCCGTCTCCCTGGACGTATAAATGCGATCGGCAAAGGGTTTGGCCAGGGTCTGGGCGTGAGCCCTATCCTTGACCAGTGATTTATCTATGATCACGGTTTGCTTAGCAAACCCTGGGTTATCCCCTATATTCTTTTCCACGTGCCAGCCCTGAAAAGAAGGCTTCATTAAGACCTTGTTTCGAGAGATATCGTGGGCCGTTACTTTGGCTGCCCGTCCGATGTAATCTTCAGGATTTTTAAGCATGTCCACTTTCATCGCGTGGCTAAAGCCAGTTCCTACTCGACCTACCATCTCGCCACCAGGATCCCAGGAATATTCAAAACCCCCGGCCATAGGCTGACGGCCAGTAGGGCTTTCTTCTTTGTAAATCCCTGTCACGTAGACATCATGGTCAGCGGTTATCTTAGCTTTTGCAAAGGGTTTTTCAGGCTCATGGAGGTTGTGGACGATGAGTCCTTCTTTAGTCTCTGGAAGTTTATGGGTCTGAATTTTTTTGAGTAAAGTCTTTTTTTCAGACTGGGTGTAGGCAATAGAAGGTAGAACAAAGTCTGGGTTCTTCTTTGCTATTCCTTCCATAAATTTTCTCTTAAATTCAAAGGGCTTATTGTAGGCAGATTTGCCGCCAATCTCGTCGACATCGATGAGAGCAACTTTAGTTTTTATGCCCTTTTCTTTCTGAAGTTCTAGAGATCTTTCAACCGTTCTGTTGAGCATGGCTGTGACGGTATCTGGATGGACAGCTTTGCCTTTTTCATCGACTGCAAAGGTTTCGCCACGCAGAACTGCTGTCACAGGACTTTTGTTCTTAATATGAGTGAGCTTTGGAGTGTATTCGATAGGATTGCCCGTGCGTTTTGAAATTCTATGGGAAAAAAGCCTCGGCATTTTTCCCTTTTTCATGTTGATGATTGTATGCGCTCCGTCGATTTTGGCAGTCCAGGCTTCATCTTCTTTTGAGGGGTTGAGCTTACCGATCTCGAGCGACTTGTAAGGGCGCTTTTCGAGATAAGCTATTTTTAAGAACCCCTCGATAAACATTGTTACTCCAGTGCGCCAAATTCTTTATGGGATTTCTCTCTGATTGGCCCCACTTGTCTTTGCACAGCTTTCAGAGTTTTGGGGTTTTTGTATTCAGTTAAAGCCGCATGTTCAACCGATTCGTGATAGTACTCATCGCCATCAAATAGCCATTTGGGGTCCTTAGTCTTGAGATATCTCTGGTAAGCCGCGATAGCAAGTCCACCCCATTTATAGGCAGTATCGACCTGAATCTTATGAACACCTTTGTCGATTTCTTTATCGGCAGCGGCTATATCAAATTTAGCTATTTTTAAAAATCCGTTGGTGAACATGGCTATTTTTTCTTTTCTGCAACGGGTTTTCCGCGATCAGATTTACCATCTTTTCGTACCCCAACTATAGCTGGGATTTCTTTTTTACCTATCGTTAAGCACTTGCCTATACGATGGTGTCCGTCCCAAATATGGAGTCTGCCGTCAGTTCCTTTGACCACAATAATGGGTTTTAGCTCTGGCTCATCAGACCATTTATCAAAGTGATTGGACCGTTCATAGGGTCCGTGGTTATACTTCCATTCGTCTTGTTCGTCCTGGAACCATCCGAGCCAGTCTTTTTTAATCGCTTTCGCAAACTCTAACGGAAGTGATTTTTCAAAGTGCCAGACATATTGATCGGCGGGACCTTCTGCATAGCCAGTCTTTGGAACGTGATCGGATTTTTTATCAATGTATTTGCAGATTTCTTTTTGGCTCATCATCGGGCTAAAGCGAAGTTTATTTTTCTTTTTTCCAGCCGTCTTTTTAAACCCGCCCACAAAACCATGCTTTTTTAATTCTTTAGCTTCTGCGATTTCTCTAAGCTCTTCAGTCGCAAGTTTTACCATTTCATCGGACATTGATAATGCTCCTTTAGGCACTAATTGAGGCCTGGTCTTTTTCAAGTTCCTTACTTTTATTGGCTCCGTAAGCGGTGCCTAACGAGCCCACGGCTGCAGCTCCCATGAGATAATCTTTCCGGTGGCGCGCGAGATGACGGCCGGCTTTACTGCCGATTCTACTGAGGCGGATCGCTGTTTTTTCAAACCCTTTGGTAAACATTAGTAGTGCTCCTTCTTTTTACCAAAACCTGCTCCGTAAGCGAATGCTGGCACCGGATGTGCTCCTTCGACATTCGATTTCCAAGCTTGCGCCGCACCCTCAGTGAGTGTGCGTTTTAAGTAGCGATATCCAAGCTGCGCCATCCAGTCTTTACGGAAGGCTGGAACTTCGGTTATACCTTTGATAATGGGCGCATGGATAAGCGGATCTTTTAAGACAGAGAGCTGCTTATGGCCCATATCTTTTAGGTATTGTACATCTTTTGGGGTCACTTCGTGAAACTGTGGTAGCTTGCCAACAGGCTCTTTTAAGAAATACCCGGCAGCCGAGTCTGTCGGAACTGTCACGTTCCTGGTCTCATTGTAATGAAGCGCTGTGGTATAGGGGATAATATCCCCTGGTAAAAAGTCTGTGTGCTTAGGAGCTTCGACAACTCGAGTGTTGTTTGTGGCGGCTCTAACTACGGTTTCAAAGACTTTTCGCTGCATGGGAACGCCCTGTTGGGCGTAGGTTTTCTTAAGCTCATCGACGATGTAATTCTGGGCAGCGAGCATTCCTTTGTGTTTTAAAAGCTCCTGGGGTCGAATAACACCGTCTGTGAGCTTGTCTCCAGCCTCGACGACATCCCCAACTTTAACTTGAGGTGTGAGCCCGGGGCGTGCGATGTGGGGAGTTCCCTCAACTTGAATATCATAACCTCCGGCTGGCGTTTTAGAGATCTTTGTCACGCGGCCTTTGTGGCGGGCTAGGGCTGCTTCACCAGACACGTAGCTAGGCATATTGAGAAGCTGGCTGACGCGTTCAAAGCCTTTGGCTGTGGGTGCGCCTGTCGATACGCCGCCTGTGTGGAAAGTTTTCATGACGAATTGCGTTACAGGCTCTGTCATTGTCTGGCCCGATTTGGCTCCGACGTTGTCTCCCACTTGCGGAAGCTGACCAAATTCATCTTTACCAAAGCAGTGGGCACAAACTCCCTTAGAGGAATTACAACGCAAAGGGGTTCTGACTGTCACGTCTTTAATTCCGGCTTTTGTGAGAGCGGCAACCACTTGTGGAGTGACGGGTGTATTGCGCGCAAGTCCGTGCTGGTCATGCGCCAAAACTCGGTCTTGCACATCCGAACTTGATAGCGGTAGCGTCACACCTTTTTTAGAGCCGCAATCAACTTCGTGAACAATGTGGTCAGCTGCAGCCGCCATGATGTCCTTGTTCATAGCGCCAGGTTTTTCTGTTTGGATGGATCTGTCCATCATCCCTTTACGAACACCATAGGCTGACATGAAGTAATCGGAAGTCGAGACTCCCTCGGCATAGGACTTCTTAAGAGGTACTGGAACTTTGTGGTTCTTTGCATCCATCACGATCCCTGGAGCTGAGACCATTTGCATGAGCTGTTCGTTTTTCCCACGCGCGCCAGATTCAACCATGTGGTAAAAGCTTGAGTCCTTTTTCTTGAGCTGTTCTTTGATGTTTTGATAAGAGTCTTGCGCTGCCTTTTCGTAAAGCGTTGCGATTTTGTTGTCGCGCTCAAGACCAGGCTTCATCGCTTTTCTGAGCTTATCTGCCTCGATATCAGCTTTTTTAAAGAGGGCATCTCGCGTTTTAGTATCGGCAATAGTGTCGCTGATGGTGGAAGTAAATCCACTTTCATAAGCATACTTATCGCCTAAGAGTTTCAGATTGTGGACGATGTTCGGGAATTTGACAGGGTCTTCTTTAGCGATTTTGTTATAGAGCTCTTTTGCGGCCCTAGCTGATAAGGTGCTTGTTACGTGATACTTTGGCGGTAAGGCGTTATTAATCACACCGCGGCCCTTTTCGCTCTGAGACAAGAAATAAAGTCCAATGGCGGCTTCTTGTGAAGGAGTTGTCATGAGCTCGCCCGTGCCAGGTTTCCATAAGTTATTTGACGGAAACATCTTCGTTGATTCGCGAATGGCTTCTTCACTTACGGGCACGTGTAGAGTGACCGTATCGCCGTCAACGTCGGCATTGTAACCTTTAAACACAAGAGGCGGAACGCGGACAGCAAGACCCTCTGTGAGCCGTGGTTTAAAAGCCATGACGGAAAACTTGTGGAGCGAAGGAGCGCGATTCATGAGAACTGTGCGCTTAGACATTGCAGCTTCAAGCATACGCTTTGCAAGCGGGGTCCCTGCTTCTATTTCTTTTCTTGCCATATCTGGTTTGTAGCCGGCAGTTGTAAACTCTCGTACGGTGAATGGTCTGAAGATGGTTTTTGCCATTTTCTCGGGTATGCCGATCTCATCCATGTGTAAATCAGGTCCATTTACGATAACTCCGCGGCCGGCGATATCTTGTTTCTTTGTGATGAGCTTATCAAGGAAGAAGCCTTGTTTCGGCGTGGCGTTGGTAATCTGGGAAATGAATCCCCTAGTGGGCTGACTTTTGCCGCGGGTGTAGACATCTTCAAGTCCTGCTAATGCCCGCGAAGCCTTGTAGGTTTCGGCGCGCAACTGTGTCTTTTCAGAATCATCAAGGAACTTCATAACCGGATGATCGTGAGCCTCGGATAGTATTCCTAAACTTTGATATAAGTAGTTGGGTGGCGAGACCACAAGCCCGCGATTTTGAATCTCTTGGATTGGCCGATATTGCGGAGGAACTACTGGAACAAGTTTGCGCGTATAGGCTTCATCAGCCGAAGTGCCCATGTCTCTTAAAGCTGCCAGATAACGAATCTTTTTGTTGATTTTATTTATGTCCGATTCATTAGTGGTTTTCTTTAAAAGCAATTTTAACCGCGGGATCTCTGTTTCCGGATTTACGTTTTTTAGTAACTCCGCAATTGCCGGACCGCCTGTCTTTGAACCAGGAGATGGGGTCTGAGATAGCCTTCCATCTTTTCCGAGATGCATAGTCCCTGCAACCAGCGCGTCATACTGAGGCTGCTTGATGTTAGCTAAGGACTTAATCGCGTTTTCAAACACGGGATTTGGCATACGCTCCGGCAGTTCGATATGGGCATAGTTTGTTCCATTCATGCCGCCTGTGATTTGAGTATCAAACATCCCGCCTTTGATTTCTTTTAAATTCTTACCGTAAAGAAAATTAAATTCGCTGATCTTTCCTTTGCTTAATTTCTTTGTCGTTTCATCAGTCATAGGGGCGAGCACGAACTCAGGTCCGCGCTTGTCCGCATTGATCCCAGCACCTCGCAATAGACTCATAAACTTATCAAATGCAAAAGTCGTGTGTGGAGTGGGGGGAATCTTACCCATTTCAATAGCATGCCAATACTCGTCATTTCGCTCAGATTTTACGTGAGCATCGAGTAAGTTCTTCTTAGCGCCGTGAGAAAGCATGGAGAAGAATGTTAGTTGGTCAAGAGCTTTAGAGCCCTCTTCGCCACCTTTAACAGGTTGTCGATTCACATCGTATCCTTGACCAGGCATACGCGCTGAGAATCCGGTTTTACCAGTCTTTGCTAGTCTTAGGATATAAGGGCTTCCAAAGTTCACGTGCCCGAGCGACTTGCCGTCTGCTGTGAACATTTCTTCCGTATCGGAAAGCCCGTGCTTTTTTAAATCAGCTTCGACTTTTTTATTTGTCTCGTGCTCATCAAAGTTCGTAACAACGTAAGGTTTTCCAGTCTTTTGAGCAATCTTTCCAGCTGCTGATTCGTAAAGCTGCCCCATATTAATCCGACCGATGATACCATGTGGATTAAGTAGGATATCAGGGATGCGACCATCCTTAGTCCGGGGAGCTTCGCTATCTGGAATGACTTTCGTGATAACACCTTTATTTCCATGGACGCCGGCTAGCTTATCCGACTCTCTAGCAGGTTCTATAGCCTTAACGAAGACGTTGATTTCATCTCCGCGCTTTACAACATCAGTGACAACACCTTCAAATTCGCCCGTATATTTCACGGCTGCATTTGACCACGGGATTGTAAGCGTGCGGCTTAAGCGTCTGAGGGTCATGTTCTCTGGCGAATGGGCGGCATAGTTAAGACCCGCAATCAGGATTTGACCTGGCTTAACAACGCTGCCCTTTTTTATAACGCCTTCTGGATCATACAAGCCCATCATATCTTTGGTCATGGTGTTCGGATAATAACTTAAAAACCGTCGAAGATTTGTTTCCTTTTTTCCAGCTTCGAGTTTAAAGGCGTGTTTATAAGTCTGTTCAGCAGCTAACTTTTTCGCGGCACTTTCGGTGATGACAATACCATCTTCGAAAGTGTAGCCAGGATAAGCTAAATAAGCGACATTTAGATTCTTACCGACTGCAAGGGTTCCACCTTGGGTGTAATTGCTATCTGCTATGAGCTGCCCTTTTCGAACTTTATCTCCCACTTTGACAAGGGGCTGGTGATGGACACTTGTTTTTTGATTGAGAGGAAAATTATTATAAAGCGTTATCTTCTCGTTTCCGATTTTAATGTAGTCAGGAGTGACAGCCGTAACGGTGCCTTCGGCGGGCGCTTTAAGCGAAAACCTTTCGCCAAATTCTTCGTGGAATGTTCTGCCTGATGGTGACATCGTTTGAACATTGGGGGCTTCTCGGTTCACGAGAGGAATAGCCTGACCCAACATTTTAGCTGCCATCATCGTGCGATTGCCCTGATCGTTTTTCAGGAATGGGACGAGATTTGTCGAATGGCTAAAGAGCGCTGTAGGATGCGGCAGAACATAGTCGACTTTGGCTGACGAAAAGACATCCATCTTCCCTTGCGATTGGGCACGGACAGAACTTGGATTTTTAAACTTACCGTTTTCCATTTCATCAGGAAAAGCAACCGTCTTAAAATAAAGTTCCTGAGGGGTGAGAAGTTCCATCTTCCCTGTACGCACATTGCGTACGAATGTACGCACATTGCGGCCATCTTTAACGGTGGCACTGGCAAGATGGAGAACTGTACCCGTTTTTTCGCTTTCTGGTGTGTGCATGGGGTCAACAAATCCCATATGTGACGGATGGACCTCGCGCAAACTAGCGCTCACAGCGTGGGCTGATTGAATACCGCCTGTCCCGTGCACAGTAAGCTTATTTTGCTCAGCCACCATGTTGATGGGGTTATATTGTTCAGGCGTGGACGTCCTATTATCGAGCGTGAAAAAAGTTTCTACGGGAGACGTAAGTTTTTTAAAATCGATAAGCTGCTTAATTGAATTTCTTTTGCCGAGATGACGGCTCAGCATTCTTTTAAGACCCTCTTGTTCCTTTTTACTTCCAAGTCGATCTTGTAACATATCCTCGACGGATCGTATTTCTTTAAAGAGCAAGTTTTCGGGATCGTCGGGCTCAATCTTACCTTGATATGTCCCCAAGATTTTTTTCGAGGTATCAAGCAAAAGTCCACGGCTGAGATTATCATAAGGATGCCCCAATGTAAGTTTCGTGATGTTGGGATCGATCTTAGTTGTCTTTGTATATGCTTGTATATACTCAATCGCAGTCTGCTTGTTATCGGTTTTTTGTCCCGTCAGCTTGTCGGCAAGCTTCGTGTAGTCACCTGGTCTGTCTTGTCGATTTGCCAGGAAAATCTTTTCACCCCACGCATCGATGAGCTCTTTATCGGAAGCGCCCAAGGATTTTAAAAGAGGATATAAGGGGATCGAGGCTTGCTTTACTTGAAGTTTATATTTGTTATTTGCGGGATCGAAATGGACTTCAAAGTTTTGTGTGCGATCGCCACCGATCGCAAGCATTCCTTTAAACTGGTCACCCTTCTGGCTTTTTACAACATAGGCTCCAGGCTTTCTAATCATCTGATTTGCAACCTGATATTCGTTACCCTTTACGATGTATGAGCCGCGTGGAGTAAGTCGCGGAATGGTCGCAAGTCTCACCTTATCCATCTTATCAAGAACTTTTCCATCCGGATCTTTGAGCACGAGCGAAGCGTAAAGCGGAGCGCCCCAAGTATTGCCGGCGAGCTTTACTTTTTTCTGATCGGCGTAATCTTTTGGATCAACGCTTGTGTCATCGAGCCAGATTTTACTGAGCTCCAAGCGGTGCCCGTTACTCTCGGCCGGGAAAAGTTTTGAGTAGGATTCAACAATAACGTTCTGGAGTTCTTTAAATTGGTCAGAGCCTGAAAATGTGCGCATGGCTTTTATTCTACACCTACCATAACGCGTCAGGCAAAAATAAAAGGGTTTTCGTTATAAGTCTTTAGGTACAGATGAATGTACTTAAAACAAGTCTAGGGGGATACAGATGGAGGGGAACTTCACAGCGATGGATGCTTTTAGTGCCGAAAACGTTTTTAGCGAGAGCAAGGAAACAACGGCAGCAAAGCCATGGAGCGCGGCTGGGTTTATAAGGAACTTTTGTAACAATCCACCAAAGAAGTCTGTTCTTGGTAAGGTAGCCAAACAGACAAAAGAATGGGTTGTGAAGATGTTTAAGCATTTTCTAAAGTTTCTACAGCAGGCTGTAGAAATAGCGATCTCGAAGTTTGTTGTAGAACTGTGCGCGATGGTGATCGCAGCCGTCAGTTCTGCGATACTAAACAAGCACAAAAAGGGCATTGATATAACAAGCGAGAGTGTTTATTACGGCGGGCAGCATCAAGCACCCGCAGCTCCGTCTTCAGGACAGCCAAGCCAGCAAACGAGTTGGAGAGGCAGTGTATTTGATGAGGGTTGGGGTCGGAGTTCTGGCGCGTGGTAATGAAAAAAGAAAGCACCTTAAAGGGTGCTTTCTTTTAGCTATTGTCTCCAGACAGGTTTATCTGTCGCGGGTTTCGGGCCCATACCGAAGAGACCGCCGATTTCGTTTTTAACGTTTTGCCAACCGGATGCTAACGTTTGCGTGTTGCCGCGTTCAAAGCCAGCCTGAAGGGCTGCCATATTTCGTTGATTTATAGGAGGACCACCACCAGCCCGCGCGATAGTTCCGGCTGTGTCTTGAGAGGTTTTTTTGAAGCCTTTTACAAACACAATAACTCCTTACGGCGCGTAATAATACGGATCAGAAGCCTGCCCTTTGGCCTTATCATAAATCTTTTTCCCACCAGCTGCATATAATCCTGCCATGCCGATAGCTGGCGCGGCTCTGCCCACACCCTTTGCCAGAGCCTCGCGGCCGCTTTGTGTAGTAAAAGCTTTCCCCATCCCGCCCGCTTCTGTCACGGCATCTTTCAGATGCTTAAGACCTTTGAGTTTGAGCGTATCTGCGACGGTATGTTTGCCGGCCTCGCGCGCGCCCGCGGCAAGTGATTTACCGATATTGCTAAACACGATAGGGTCTGCGGCTATCTTAGAAAAACCTTTTACAAAGCTCATTGTTCCTTATTTCCCCCGAGAGCATAACCAGCGCCAAGGCCGGCTGCCCCCGTGATTCCCATAGCCTTCTTTGGATTCTTTTCCGACCATCGCAAAGCTTGTTTGCCATAGCGCTTGCCCATAGTCGTAGCGGTTCGAATGCCTTTGCCGATCGTATCCATGGTGCCAGATTCTTTTATAAAACCTTTTAAGAAGCTCATTTTTTCCTCGATTTTAAAAGTGCTTTTCGACGATTTCTTTGTTCCTGACGATCATCGGCTTCAGCTTCAAGATCTGGGCCGTTGCTAGAAGTCCATTTTAACTGATCAACGGTTGTTGGCGCAATATCCAAGCCACCGCCGCCACTTGATAAACCGCCATCATTCATATCTGAGCTTAGTTTATAGAATTTTTGCATAGCCGCGCGACCCATTTCTTTTAGGGACTTTTTCTTCTTCATGTAGCCTTTAACTGAAGGTTCGATCGGCTGGTAGGTTTCATCACCGCTTGGGCCCATTCCACCTGGACCAATCATAGGGTTCCCGAAGTCCGACATACGGAATTCGAGCCCTTGATTGTTGTGGTCGAAAGCATTAGCTGACTTTTTAAAACCTACAGTGAACATTCTTCCCACTCTACATAAAGATGAGGTTCTTTAACTTCAGTCCGTTCACGTCCTTCGACGTGAACTTCATTATGGTCAATCCATCGCTTATCGAGTATTCGTACGCCAGGATTATCTATTAAGGCATTATACTCTGATTGATCGCTCTCATTATCCAAATTAAAAATCCGGCTTTCGATCTTCGCTTTTTCGATAAGCATTTTAGCCCCCAAAGCGGCGACTAAAGTACCGTCCTAAAAACTGCCGAGGCGGCATGAAGAACATCGGCTCGCGCTCTTTAATGTTTTGTGTGTGGTACCTAATAATGGCCTCGGTATTTAAATTTTTAAGCTTTTGTTCGCTGGCGCGCGTTAATCCAGCCAAAAGTCCTGGCACGACGCCCCCAACGATGGCTCCTGTGACTGGGTCTTTTCCGCGGAGTGCTTGGATGCCGGCCCCGATCGGAACGCCCATGAGAGCTGCTTTGAGACCCGCAACGAAGCCTTCGACCATGGGACTTCGTTCGACTTGGACGGTTTTTTCTATGGCTTCGCCGATTAAACTTCGATCATCAGTTGGGTCCATTTAGACTCCTCCCGCGCGCCGCGGAGGCTTTTGCTGAGGCATAGGCTTCATGTTTACGATCGGCTTTTGTGGTTTTTTAGCTGGTTGTTGTGGAGATGTTCCACGTGGAACATTTTGCTGTTCCGCGCCTGCTTGCTGTTGCTCGAGCGCTAGAAGTGCATCTTTAAGTGCGTGGGCGAACTCCGGATCCATTTGTTCCATGCGGTTTAATGCCTGAGCTCGCATCTCAGGAGTTTGTTGCATGAGCTTTTTAGCCATGAAGCCGACAGTTTTTTGTTTGTCCGGCGTAGCCCCAGGACCAGTTTCACTGACGTCTTCCGGAGGTGGGGTCGCATCTTCGATGGCCGCTTTTGTATCAAGCCGCTTTTGAAGCTGGCTTGCTTTGGTGGCAGCTTCAGCTTGACGCAGAGCTTCAATTTCGGCAAGTTTGCCTCTGAAGTCGGCTTCTTTTTCGAGTTTCTTCTTAACAACTTCGGGATCGCGGCCCATCTCTTGCCAGATCTCTTCCCAAGGCCATTCATTGTTTGAAGCCATGCCGACCATGACTTGAAGCTTTTGAATATCGTCAGCCATTTTGAAATCGCTGAAACGAATAGTCCGCGGAGCTGCAATGCCTAAATAAAGTCTAAGTCTTTCGATGAGCCAGATGTTCATCTGAAGAAGCTGTGTGCGGTGATGTAAGAAGTCATTCTCGAGAGTTCGTAAAGAAACGCTTGAACCTGTCCAGTTCATCGTCCCACCGTAAACAAACTCCTGCGGTATCCCGCAGGCACCCACAATGGTCTTAGATAAGAAATCAAGCTCGGGAGTTAGCATCAAGGCTTTACCGTCACCGCCGATGCGCTCATAGCCCACGGGGAATGGCAAAATAGCCTTGTAGTTCGGGTCACGCCTGCGTGTTGCAAGCTGCTTTGTCATCTCTTTACGCCAGCTCGAAAGATCAGTGTGAACGTAAGGATCCATCTTGCCGTTGGCTTGCGGGAAGATCATATCAAAAGGCACGATATGCTCGTTGATAACAGCTTCCTGTCCACGGCGAAGTGTGTAGAAATAATAAAGATCCTTAAGAGCAACGGCGATGCGCGGAAGACCCCAGCCCATATCTTTTCCAGCGAGCGTTGGAGTTTTCAAATGGAAAAGATTCTGACCTGAGAGTTTTATTTTACGGCGCTGTTTGATCGCCTCGATATAAATCATAGGCGTATCTTCTAAGATGTCTGGATCACCTGCCATGATCATGCGGCGAAGCTTGTCCGGAATCGCATAGAGATACGTATGCCGACCAGATGATTCATTATACTTGATGTCGATAAACTCAGGGTTAATGCGAATGAGCCGCACGTTTTCCAAGGATTTATAGGGAATATCGACAAGCTTGGCTTTCCCGGTGCTGCCGCATTTCGGACATTTTAATTTGAAATTCAGGTTATCGATTTTCTTTTGTGCAATTCTCCAAGGAGTTCTTTGTTTACAAGACTGACACTCAAGAAATCGCGTAAACGGATAATTAATGGTGATAAACCCGTTCCCGTATGTAACAAGATCGAGGTTTGCTTCCATGTTGAAAGACTTAAGTTGAAGTGTGTTATTTAAAAGGGTCTTCCAAAACTCAACAAGCTTTGTGTTTGAATCCTCAAGGATAACGTCTGTAACTGGATAGCGCGCAATTTTTCCCAGTGCTGGACCAAGAAATGAGTTGTTCGTTGAGTAGAAATAAACCCACTTAAAGAGTTCTTTGATGGTCGGCGGAATGTATTGCTGAGAGATGTCAAAAAACGGCGAAGGATACCGAACTTTATTTCTCGGATCTCCAAACATCCTTTGACTAGGGTCAACCTGGGCTTCCTGTCCAAAACCGTCCATTATTGAGGATCTCCAAACGGTGAAAAGCGATCTTCGACTGTCGGCACGAGATAAACAAAGTCAGTGGCCGGCAGGTCGGGGATTTTAACACTCCAATTATACCCAACGTCTGGGATGGAGAGAATATAAATAGCGTTGCGTGTCAGTGATAGCGAAAAGCGACCATAAGTGTCGGTTTTAGTTGATACCGGATAGCCATAAAGACCGCGGTCATCCGCGGTATGGGGGTTTGTTGAGACCTTAGCCGTAACGAGCAGACCTACGACTGGCTTGTTCTGGCTATCACAAAACCGGCCTTCAACGGCGCAGAGAAGGTCAGTGCCTATCTGAGGCACCAAAGTAAGCGAGGGGAGTGACTCAACGCTGCTTTTAACTGATGTGATGTCATAGGCGTCATACTGAGTGCCGTCGTTGTCGGTAAAGCTATAGCCTGTCGTGTTGATAGCAGTTGGCACATTTCCGATGAGGTTAAACTCTAGACCTGGAACAATGATGCGTGGCTCTTCCCCAAGATGGGTCAAAAACGTGCATGGATAAAGCTTCAACCGCGGATCGGTTGTAGCAGTCAGCCTTATGATGATCGCAGTTCCTGCCATCGTTTTCGTAGCGATAGCGCCCAGTGCGTTGTCGTTGAAGGTTGAAACGACACTGTCAATATCTACAGCTGCGAAAGTTATCGACTGTATGACAGAAGAAGTGGCAGCAAAATTAAGCACATCTCCTGATTGCAAGGAGTTTGGAAAATTGATAACAAACCCAGGCACAGCCCTATAAATATTGAAGGAATCACAGTCATAATCTGCATAAGCGTCCCATGTGAGGTTTATCATCCAAGTAAGCCCCCGACGACAACCCCGCGGCGTTTAAGAAGGCCTTTTAAACCTTTCCGACTTTGACCGGCTACAGGCTTATTTCCTTCGACCTCATGAATCCATTTCGGAAGACCTGCCGTTTTTTCAAACCCTTTAAGAAAGTTCGTTTTGATCGAGCTCATTAGCTGGAACCCCCATGTCTGGCTGTAAATTTCCTTGATATGAGGCCACAAGATGAAGCACCTGCGGAAGCCCCAAAGAGCGCTCTACAGCGCTTTGATTTGGTATAGTCTGTGGCGGCGGCACTGGTGGCGGTAAAATAGGTCCTTGAGAGTTTCCGCCCCCAAGAACTACGATCGCACCACCTGAGAAACATCTTAGTCCGCCTACCATTAGAACACCGTAATCGGCGTAATGCCGCGATAAGAAATTGCATTGTTCACTACAAGCACCTCACACGTATAAGTTGTGTTGGCTAAAAGCACTGTGCTCGCGTTCGCCCGCGTAAAGTGGAAGGTGCCTTGGAAATTTGTCATCATGTCCGGACCCACAGCAAGGACAAGTGTGTTGCTTGGATCGTAAATATTTACAGAGGCTTGCGTTGCGGTTGTCAAAGCCTGACCATTGAGTTCAAGCCATGCAACAATATCCATCTGATCGGTTGTAGGATTGATAGCAACAGTCAGTTTGGACTGCCAGTAATCAACGGCACTTATGATGTTATTTTGCGTTGTGTTTAGTTGCGCCGTAGTCGCAAGCGGCGTTAAATCGTCCGTCGTGTCGACGGGTACGTTTAATGAGCGCGTGCCAAATGTCCACACATCAGCCGCGGTGAGAAGCTCGCTAGCAATTGTGTTAACTGTACTCTGTACAGCCGCCACTGAAGCACTTGTGGCAAGTGGTGCAACAGCAGACGTGATGTCTGATGGCTGAGCGCGTGTTAAGACAGACGCACCAACAGCGTTTACATCATTTGTTATGCTGGTCTCAAAGCTATCTAAGTCAGCAGCAGTTGCAAGAGGTGCCAAATCAGAAGGCTTGGCGCGTGTAGAAATTGCCGCGTCTAGATTATTTAAACGACCATCGTTTGCTAGAAGCGGATTTGTGGGAATCGCAAGTACTGCCCCTTGTGTTGCCGGTGAAGCGGGAATGAGAGCTGTTTGCGCTGCGATCGGCGCAAGTGCCGCATTTGATGCCCGCGAAGAGACAGGAACATCGAGGTTATCCAGATTCGTGATACGTCCTACCGTAAGTGTCCCGCTACTGATAGCTGTAGAAGCTGGAGCGCGTGTAGAAATCGCCACGTCCAGATTTGTCAGGTTATTGACCTCTGTCTGTGTAAACAGAACTTGATTACGAGAACCAAACGTATTTGGATTTGTATGGGCAGATATCGGCTCATCCCATACAGCATAAGTGATATGTTGAAGATCTAGATCGCTCAAGGTAGATCCGCTATAAGCCGCATCGTTAAGCGCCTTACCAGTGCTACCGGCTGTTTGATAGGAAGCAAGGGTTGCGCCCCATACATCAAGGGTGATTTGTGTATGTTCCCCTGCAGTCAGCGCGTATCCAGTTTTATCCGTATTTGTAATCACATTAGAATTTACGCTGCTTCCCGTAAATGAAAGCTGACTTGTTTGAGCATCAATCGACAAGGCTGTTGTTTGCAGTGCTCTTGAAGACACTGTCGCATCGAGATTATCCAAGTTTGCTGCGCGCTGGTCGGTAAGTCGTCCAAGGAGAATGTCGATATCACTTTGATAGGGTGATACATTTGTTGAACGCACTTGCTCTAAAGCGACGCTATCGACTGAATAATCGAAGAAAACATATTCGGTTCTTGCAGTATCTATCGAGCTAATAGATGTCTGATAGGAGTAAATTCCAAGCCCCGTTCGGGTCATAGCAGTAGGACCTTCTAGAATTGTCCCTCCAGAATCTTTAATCGTTACGTGTACAATCTGTGAATCCGGATCGATCGGGGAACCGACTTCATTATAAAAATATGCGTAAAAGTTATATGGAGTAGAGCCAGAGTCTGGGATAACTAAAATCTCTGGAACAACAAAGGCAGCCAGCGTGTTGTTTTGTATTTGAGTAACACTTGTCTGAGAAGCTCGGCTAGAAATAGTTGCATCCAGATTGCTCAAACGGCTGTCAGAACTTGCTAAACGGGAGCTCACCGTCGCATCGAGGTTGCTTAAAGAGTTTAGCCGCGCGTCCGTAGTTAGCAGAGGATTTGTGGGGATCGCGTTAACTGATGTCTGAGAAGCTCGGCTCGAAACGGTAGTGTCTAAGTTGTCCAGATTTGCGGCGCGTGTGTTAGTCCACTGGGTCGTGGATAAGGCTGTTGAAGCCGGCGCACGGCTAGAAACAGTGGTATCTAGATTATCCAGATTCGCGGCGCGTGTGTTAGTCCACACCGCAGACGAAAGCTCTGTTTGGCGCACGTCAAACACATCAGATGTAATGTCGTAATTGGCTGCAATGGTGTGACCAGCATCTTGATAGACAGTGTAAACTGCGAAATACTCAGCGCCACTTGCGGGAGTATAAGAAGTATTTGTGTAAAGCCCGCCACTCACATTTGTCAGACTTACCGTAGTTAAAAGGGTGCCTGTTGAGCTATAAACTTTTGCTTGGGGGTACATCGATGAATTGCCATCAGATAATGTCACCCGAAGCAGAAGATTATTTCCATTATCTATTCTTACGTAACCCATGACATTCCTTATAACGATACGCTAAGTTTAAGGGCATTTCCGCCAGTCCCGCCCGTCGCTACAACAATTCCGCTTGCAGCTGTAGTTCCTAAAGAATCGGGGTACTGTGTAGTCGAGCTAGGTCCTACAAAATTATAACCTGCTCCGGTCAAGGCGTTAAAAATGGTAATAAGACCAGCTGTACCGCCGCCGCCTCCATTACCACCAAATCCAGTACCCGTCCCAGTGCCGCCACTACCACCAGCCCCGCCATCAACTGCGAGAGCAGAAAAAGCCTCGGCTCCTGCGATATTGTTTGTGGCGATGTAAATCCATCCACCACCGCCGCCGCCTGCTCCCCCACCACCGCCAGTGTTTCCATCCGGTCCGCCATTTCCACCGCTGCCGCCATTTCCACCAAGAGCCTGAATACAATATGCAGCTGTAGAAGATCCTTTAAGAATGGTGTTTGCCCAGATTCCTACTATACCACCACCTGCTCCTCCGCCGCCACCACCGCCGCCATAATTGGAGACGCCGTCTCCACCGCCGCCGCCAGCGCCTCTAGCCCCATTTCCAGAAGCGATTTGAGTTGCTCCAAGTAAAAAATTTGTGGACCAACGACGAACTGGAAACATATTTCCTAATCCAATCGCAGCTCCACCAGTCCCGCCAGAAATACCGCTACCATTGGCTCCCCCGATACCGGAAGCCCCATTAGTACCGCCATTTACAGCTACATTGGAGCTAGTAGCGCCATTAGCTCCAGTGCCGTATACACCGCCCACACCACCCGTGCCACCAGCGCTTCCACCGCCTAGCGAGTTTGCACCTGGTGCCGTGCCGCCAGTCCCCCCAAAAAATGCTGCTCCACTAGCGCCATTACCACCGTTATTTTGGATAGCGCCAGCAATTGCGTTACGCAAATCGAGCGTGCCTTTAACAAAGATGCGCCAACCATTGGTGATAATTTGCCCGCCTGCCGCTAACGTAAGATTGTTGTAATGCATATCACTAGCGAGAGTGATTTGCGTGCTAATAGTTTGGCTTCCGTCTGATCCGTCGCCGTAGCTACGATAGGCAAGTGTTTGAGTAGCGCCAGTATTACCGCTGTATGCTAAGGAATTCCAGTGAGTAATACCATCACCAAATTTAAACATTCCCGTGTCATATTCAAGTCCGGGTTCGGCGACAGCAAGAATCGGATTATTGCTAGTCCAATTTGCTGCCGTATCGTTTCGAAATTGCATTTTATCAGCCATTTATAAACTCATTTGTAAAACGTTTCCAGCGCCGCCTGCTCCACCTGTAGCACCTGAGTTGGCACTACCTGCAGATCCTGCAGATCCAAAGCTAAAAGCACTCGTTGATGTCGTGACTTTCAGAGTATATATGCGTCCGCCAGAACCCCCAGAACCGCCAGTTCCCCCTGAACCAGTTGTAGTACCATTGCCTCCAGTGCCGCCCGTGCCACCATTTGCTTGAAGAGCATTTGTTGCTGTAGACCCAGTAAGGGTGTTGTACATAAGAAAAATCCAACCACCACCAGAGCCACCGCCACCGCCACCACCGCCACCGTTAGTTGCACCTGATGGAGCACCACCGTTACCACCATTGCCACCGTTGGCTTGGATAGCGCCTACAGCTGTACTTGCGCCTCTATTGATGGTGTTCGCCCAAATGCCGACAACGCCAGCACCAGAAGCACCGCCACCACCACCACCACCTGCTCCAGTAGTTCCCGCAGCTCCAGAAGATCCACCTGAGCCGCCAGCTCCTCCGACAAGCTGAGTGCTTCCATAAAGAAGATTTGTTTCCCAACGTCTAATGGGACAAGCTGTCGTGATAGCTCCACCAGCAGTGCCTCCACCGCCCGCACCTGCGTTCCCTGCACCGCCCGCACCACCAGCTCCGCCAGTCCCGCCATTGGCTGCTGCTTGCGTTGCGGCAGCAGTAGCAGCAGTTCCAACCCCACCTGTAGTGCCAGCGTGACCAGCACTGCCGTTCCCGCCGCCTCCAATAGAGTTACCAGTATTGGCTGCACCAGCAGCACCAGCGGCGTTAGTAGCTGTGCTACCGCCATTACTGCCATTGTTATAAATTGCCGCGGCACCTGCGGCACTTAAATCCAAAGTTCCAGAAACAAATATTCGCCAACCGTCTGTGTTTATAGACCCGCCGCCGCTGATCGTGAGGTTACTGTAATACATATCTCGCGATAGGCTGATTGATGTCGTTATTGTGGCGGGCCCATCTGAGCCATCTCCAAAACTTTCTAGAACGTTTGTTTGCGCTGGTCCTGTAATGCCACCGTAAGGCAGAGAGGTCCAGGCAGTTGCGCCGTCGCCAATCTTAGCCTTACCCGTGTCGGTTTCATATCCCCACTCCCCTTGCGCAAGGATTGGGTTGTTGGAAGCCCAAGCAGTCGATGTATCTCTAGCTAGCTGTATCCTATCGGCCACTTGAAGATCCTCCGTCAGCAGCCACACCTACATAAGATGTATTCGGAGTGCTTGCTGAACCACCATTTAGCGATGGGGTGCTTACTTTCACACTCTTCGACGTTCCTCCGTCAAAATTTCGCACGGTTTTAGCTTTAACGTTTCCCATATAATTATCCTTTATACAGTTCAGATGCAGCTGGCGGCGTCGTTAAAATTGCATTCGCGCGCGACTGCGTGAGTAGTCCGAAAGCAACTAAGGCTTGGATACCTGCCTGTGTATCTGGACGCTGTAAATCGATATATGAAGCGACCATTAAGTTATCCATAAGAGCCTGAAGTTCAAGCGCCTCAGTGGATGTGCCAACTGAAGCAGCTTCTATCCCCATTAGTTCCGGCATTGTGAACCGTTCTCGTAATGCAAGTTTTGTGATAATCCAGCTCTGAACCGGAGGGGGTCCGGAAAGGACTCCGTTTGACAGTGTCCAGCCTACCTGCGGTGCCGGAGTAATTCCATCAACAGACATTACTGTGTATTGGGAACGAAGAGATGCAGCTACGTCAGCTGTAAGAACTTCGATTGATACGACTACATTGTTCTTAATTAATGCGTAGGTCATGCTTCCGCTACACTTTCATCACCCATGTGATCAATAGCCATGAGCTTTAAAGCTTGGATTGTTATTAAATCGTCTGCAACTTCCTGAATTTTACCGCTTTCTGACTGAAGAATCTTCAATTTTTCGCTTATCTTAGCGACAATGCCAGGATTATAAGAAGCCCCCATCTCTCCAGCATTTATCTCCTTTAAAATAGGTTCGACCATGCGAAGATACTTGGAGGGAGCGACGGTGAGAAACCCATCTTCATGGGCAGACGCTGCGATATAAATCTGGACTTCTTTCGAGTATTCATCAGGGCGTATATTTTCGATAATGGCGATAGTGCGCGCGCACTCGCCGGCTGAAAGCCGTTCGATGACACCAAACTTAGCCGTTCGATCATTGAAGGCGCTTCCAACTTTCTCGAAGATATGCCATTCATTCTGCGCCGTGTCTGAGGTCGCTATGATGCGGATTGCGTAGATCTTTTGTCTAACTAAGTAAGGAACGTCTGAATCGATAATGCCGGTGTCGTGAAATTTATCCAGAGCGTGTTTTGCGCGATCATCTGACCAGCCGTTATAGCGCTTGTCGATAGCTGCAAAGAGTGTTTCGGGCGTCCATCCTAGGACTTCTATGCCAAAGGTTTTAAGGGCAGCCGCGAGCTTTAGAGGATTAACCGTAGGATCTTTGAAGGGGTTCTCGCCGGCTGCGAGTTTAATCCCTGAGAGGATGGTCTTATGGAATGCTTTTTCGAGATCGCCTTCAGCTAAGCTTTTGGCAATATCTTCCCCTGCCCGCACCAACTTCAGCTTTTTCTTTAGATCGGTAGGCTCACGTTTAGCCTGAATGGTGGGTGACGAGGGTTTTAGCTTCAAATTTTTCCTTTCGCGATCTTAGCGATCGTTTCCTTTGCGTCATCGGGCAAAGACTCAAAAATGCTGCAGCCATGCTTTTTAAGCTGATCTGCAATGGTCGGGCCGAAGTATCCTTTTATCTTCTCAGCCTTTTTCTCAAGAGCGGTAGTAAGCTCTTTTTCTGTGAGCTTCAGTTCTCCGTCCCTGGATTCCCAAGTATAGCCAGAAGCCTTCTTCGTGAGGCGCTGTTCAAACGTTGCCTTAAAAGAATCCGCCAAATATCCGCCATAATACTTATCAAGGGAAGCCTTTTTGTCAAAGGCATACAAGAGTTTAGCAAATTCAGGAGCCGTTAGTGTGTTCTTATATTCCGCCACTTTTTCTAAAGCGGCGGACATTTCAGGACGAGTTTGGAGAAGCTCTTGGCGCATACGGATTTGAACGTCCAGGATGTCGCCATAGTCAGCATTTGCATATTTCTCGAGAGAATCCTTGTTGTCTAAAGCAACATCCAGCTCTTTAGCCCGCTCAAGGACATTTTTGGCAAACTCATGTCGATCAGCCGCGTCTCGAAACGAACTTTCATAGTCTGAGAAGTAAGCCGATGCCTTTTTGACGTATTCAGGGTTAGGCATGGCGTAACTTCCGCGAAGTGCGTAAAAGTGTTTTGAGTTGTCAGGTGTGCTGACCTCGACTTCCGTGCGCTGAGCTGTTTTGCACATATCCTGCAGTTCTTGGTATAAGTTACTTGAGACTTTAGATTCAAATCCTTTTAGTTTAGCCGTCTCCTCGACATGGTAGAGCGCACACGCTTTTTTAAGCATACTGGCTGCGATCTCTTGCGCCCTTACGGGCAGCTTATGGGCTGTCTTTTCGAAGTATCGCGCGGAGATCCAGGTATTGACTGCATCGTTAATGGGGTATTTTCGAAGTTCTCTACCCTCTTTAGTGAGTGCCACAAGGGCAAAATCGTGTCGTGAAAGTTTGGCGCGCTCATCTCGGCCGACGACGCTTGCCTTTTTCATCAATTCAGGTACGTTGCCTTCTTTGACAATCGCTGTCAAAATGGCTTTATTTACATCGTCATTCAGATCCAAGATTTGGTTACATAGCGACATTTCATACCTCGTTAGATTAAGAAGTCCTTGTAATTATAGCATTTCTGACGAACCAAGTTAAAAGGTTTTCTACGGCCTAAAAGGCCTGGATCGACCATAGTGCAATGCGGCAAATTTTGCCTATTTTCGGGCATAAGTTAAGTGAAGGTTGTCATTCAATATCTAATAACCAGCATTTTTAAATGCAACATCCTTAAGGGGGAAGAACGTGAAGGAAAACGAAGTATTAGAAACAGCAGAAGAACTCTTCGGAGAAAACTTTTTTGCAGGCATTGGCGAGAAAGCTGAGGCGCTCTACAATCAGCGCGTAGAACACGTAGCTGAAGGTACAGACCTCGTGGCTTTGCGGCGCGAATGTCTAATGAACACCTTTATCGAAGAGGTACGTCCCTATGCAAGACAGCTTATGAAACGTAAGCGCTTGAGCTGGGATTATGTCATCGATGTACTGATCCAAGCTACCGCGACAGTAGCAGTTGCGGGCATTGC